>Ga0210244_100099_pt1 | contig 68243 bp, 59 predicted proteins | sample ChrtobMetaP3_0mM_FD_155473 | JGI IMG/M metagenome (GOLD analysis project Ga0210244, IMG submission 155473) | Chrysochromulina tobin associated microbial communities from unialgal haptophyte culture, Seattle, Washington, United States - P3_0mM | ecosystem: Host-associated > Algae > Haptophytes >...
TGGGTGGTGGCATGGGCGGCGGCATGGGTGGGGGCTTCGGTGGAGGTTGGGGTGGTATGGCAGGCGCTGAGATGGGCGGCATGGGTGCTTCTATGGGCGGCATGGGTGGCGGCATGGGCGGCGGCACTTGTGCTATGCCGACGGCGCCCCTCCTTTCGGATCTCTTTGCAAGCGAAACGCAACCCTTCGCGACGCCCGCCACGGCGCCTTTGCCCACAACTGCGCCCGCTCGAGCGCCTCCATTGGCGGCGTCGAGTGGCGGCGGCGGCGGCGGCGGCGGCGGCGGCGCGGTGGACAGTGACGATCCATTCGCAGGGCTCTTCTCCGGCATAGCGCCGCCGCCGGCTACGTCACCGTCGGTCCCGCGGCGAATCTCGTTAGACCGTCCCGCGAGTAGCAGCAGCGGCACTGGCGGGCTCGATCCAAATTTGGAAAGTCGGGCCGATCTCATCGCACCTACCAAATTTGGGTCAGAGATGGTCGTCAGTCGGTCGGAGGAGGCACATACGATCACGTGTGTCGAGCAGATGGCGCCGGCGGCGCAGGTACCGACCTACCTTCCCAAGATCCCGTCCGTCCGTGCCGCGTCCCCCTTGCGACTGCATGCATGTGCTCACCACGGCGCGTCCTCTTCCCCACAGGAGGCCATCCGAATGCTCCAAAAGGGGTGTCAGGCTCTCAAGTTTGGCAGGCAGGGCAAGCCTCACTCGGTGCGGCGCTGCGTCCACTGAGTGCGACTGAGTGCGACTGAGTGCGACTGAGCGCGTCCGCGTGCGTTGCATGCTGATTGCCTCCCCCATTGCATGCTGATTGCCTCCCTCATTGCATGCTGATTACCTCCCCCATTGCATGCTGATTACCTCCCTCATTGCATGCTGATTGCCTCACCCATTGCATGCAGGTGCTCTTCCGCCTGTCCGAGGACCTCCAGACGTTATCCTCATTGCATGCTGATTGCCTCCCCCATTGCATGCAGGTGCTCTTCCGCCTGTCCGAGGACCTCCAGACGTTATCCTGGGAGAAGAAGGGCCTGCAGGGTCTCGGCAAGGACATGGCGATGGGTTTCGGCAAGATGATGGGGGGTGGGTTCGCGAAGAGCGCCGACACGGCGCGCCGAGTCGACCTGAGTACTTTGGTGGAGGTGCTGCAGGTGCGTGCTAGCCTTGATGGCGTCTGATGGCGCACGATGGCGTCTGATGGCGTCTGATGGCGTCTGATGGCGTCTGATGGCGCCTGAGTGCGTCTCTCATCAACTGCTCGTCGTGCTTCAGGGCCCTGAGAGCAATGTCATTCGACGCAACCGCGGCGAGAAGCCGATTTCGTCCGCGGACGCGGGTGGCGGCACGGTGGAGGGCGACTACTCGTCATACAAGGAGGCCAAGGAGAACTTGTGCCTCTCGCTGCTCTTCGTGAGCAACGAGAAGGATGCAGACCGTGACTCGCTCGATATCCAGTGAGAGAGCGACGAGGGCTTTGCATGATGATTGCATGCTGATTGCATGCTGATTGCATACTGATTGCATGCTGATTGCATCTTTGAGCACATGCTGATTGCACCCTTCATCAGGTGCGAGAGCGACGAAGCATTCATCAGCTGGGTCGTGGGGTTCCAAGCCCTCATGGCGCTGCATGAGGCGCTGAGCGGTGGGTTCGATGCGCTCTCGAGCGTGCTGCATGCTGATTGCATGCTGATTGCATGCTGATTGCATGCTGATTGCATGCTGATTGCATGCTGATTGCATGCATGCTGAGCGGTGGGTTCGATGCGCTCTCGAGCGTGCTCTCTGAGTGCATGCTGATTGCATCTCTGAGGACGTGCTGATGGCCCCCTTCATCAGGTGGGGCTGAGGGGCTTGCGAGTGTCCGTGTCGAGCGCGAGGCCGCCCGTGCGCGGGCCCTCGCGCGGAGTGCGCCGCAGGTACGCAACTGATGACCTCTGATGACCTCTGATGACCTCTGATGACCTCTGAGGACCTCTGAGGACCTCTGAGGACCTCTGAGGACCTCTGAGGACCTCTGAGGACCTCTGAGGACCTCTGAGGACCTCTGATGACCTCTGATGGCCTCTGATGGCCTCTGATGGCCTCTGATGACCTCTGATGACCTCTGATGACCTCTGATGACCTCTGATGACCTCTGATGGCCTCTAATGACCTCTGATGACCTCTAATGACCTCTGATGACCTCTGATGGCCTCTAATGACCTCTGATGACCTCTGATGACCTCTGATGACCTCTGATGACCTCTGATGACCTCTGATGACGTACGCGGGCCTCGCTCGGAATGCGCCGCAGCTCTACCAAGCGATGCTGGAGCGCGAGGAGAAGCAGATGCAGCAGATGATGCGAGAGGCTGAAGAGGAAGCCAACCGGCAGTATGAGGCCTCGCGTGCGCGCGCAGAAGCGGCGGATCGTCAAGCTTTCGAAGCGAGGGTGAATGCCACTGATGACATCTGATTGCATCTGATTGCATCTGATTGCATCCCTCATCAGGTGCGTCGCGAGGCAGAGGACCTCTACTTTCCTCTTGATCGCCTTTGATGACCTCCTGATTGCCTCCCTCATCAGGTGCGTCGCGAGGCAGAGGACCAGGCGAACGCGCTGCTCGAGGCTGCTCGTAAGGAGGCTGAGCTTGCGCCGTTAGCAGGCGTCTTCGAAGGGCAGAGGTACTAAGTGCCACTGATGACGTCTGATTGCATCTGATTGCATCCCTCATCAGGTGCGTCTTCGAAGGGCAGAGGTACTAAGGAGGTTGATTGCCATCTGAGTGCATCGGATGGCCTCTGATGGCCTCTGATGGCCTCCCTCATCAGGTACCGGATGTCCGCTGATGTCCTCTGATGGATGTCCTCTGATGGCCTCTGATGACCTCTGATGACCTCTGATGACCTCCCTCATCGACTGATGGCCTCTGATGGCATGCTGATTGCCTCCCTCATCAGGTACTATGGAGGCGGCTCAATGCCCCTCGGGCTGCCTGATCCCTTCTCTCCAGGCCTCTCGTCCGCAATGGCGGCGGCGGCGGCGGCGATGGCGGCGGGAGATCCGTCCGCCATGATGGCTCTCCGCGCGAGATTAGCCGAGGTTGAGGAGGAGAACCGACGGTTACGCGCCAATGGCGGCGGGCGGCGTGGGGGGGGCGGCGGCGTCGAAGAGGAAGAAGACGAGCAGGTTGTGCTCGATCGCAAGTGCTTCGAGGCGTATGAGGCCGCCCGCGTCGCGATGATGGCGACGCTCGAGGCTGGCAAGTTCCCCACAGCCGCCGAGTACGCAGAGCGTGATCTGATGAGCTCTGATGGCCTCTTAATCAAGTCTGATGATGAGTTCTGATGATGATCTCTGATGATCTCTGATGACCTCTAGTGACCTCTAGTGACCTCTGATGACCTCCCTCATCAGGTATGCGGCGCGTGATCTGCACCTGTACCGGCTCTCGGATGCGGACCTCCAAGCGGAATATGCGCGCTACACGGTAACTCCGCGGATGAGCTCTGATGACCTCTGATGACCTCTGATGAGCTCTGATGACCTCTGACGACGTCCCTCATCAGGCGCTGTACCTCGCGGACGAGACGAAATCCATCGTGCGCGGGATGGCGGAGATGACGGTCATCAAGCTTGGGGAGATGGTCGACAAGCCGCAGGCGAAGCGCATTCAGATGATGGCGCGGCAGGTAAGCGAGGGCCCTCTAATGGACCCCTGATTGCACTCTGATGGACCCCTGATTGCCCTCTGATGGCGCGGCAGGTAAGCGATGGCCCTCTAATGGACCCCTGATTGCACTCTAATGGACCCCTGATTGCCCTCTGATGGCGCGGCAGGTAAGCGATTGCACTCTAATGGACCCCTGATTGCCCTCTGATGGCGCGGCAGGTAAGCGAGGGCCCGGGAGAGGACCCTTTGGTGACCCCTCTGATGGCCTCTCTGATGGCCCTCTGATGGACCTCTGATGGACCCCTGATTGCACTCTGATTGCACGCTGCTGAGTGCGACCGATTGCGCGACTCATCAGGTGATGGAGGCGCGGCTTATGTCGCCCTGATGACGCTCTAATGACGCCCTGATGACACCCCGACGGCGCCCTGATGACGCCCTGATTGCCTCCCTCATCAGGTGGAGGAGGCGCGGCTTGCGAATGAGGCTCGCGAGAGGGAGCTCGCCGAAGGCGCGGCGGCGCGCGAGAAGCGTGCAGCGCTCGATGCGATGAACCGCAGGGCATACGATGCATGCGTACCGGTATGGAAGGAGCTCAAGGCGCGCGCCGTGGCGGGCGTCGTGGCGGGTGCCGACGGCGGCGGCGGCGGGGGCGGGGGCGGCGGCGGCGGCGGGGGGGGGACTGCGGAGGTCATCAGCGGAGGGGCGGACGCGGAGGGAGGTGGCAATCTCGGTGACGTCAAGGAGGGAGGTGGCAATCTCGGTGACGTCAAGGAGGGAGGTGGCAATCTCGGTGACATCAAGAAGCTCACGAAGCGGATTCTGCACAAGGCCGAGCTGCGGGTCGCGCTGCTCACGCCGGACGAGGTGCGCAAGATGGCGCCTGGCAGTTGGGTCGCTATGGGCACGAGTGGCCTCGAGCCGCTGGAAATTCGTACGATTGCATACGCACTCAAGCTCGCGGGTGTCTCGGGCGCGGCCGCGCTACGGTTCGAGACGATCATCCTCGAGAAGGTGGCCGCTCTCCCGGCTGATGACGCCCTAATGACGCCCTGATGACGCCCTAATGACGCCCTGATGACGCCCTAATGACGCCCTGATGACGCCCTGACGACGCCCTGATGACGCCCTGATGACGCCCTGATTGCCTCCCTCATCAGGTGGCCGCTCTCCCGCCGATTGACGAGACCGCGCTCCCTAATTTGGAAGACCTCCCTCCACTCCCGGGGCCCCATCCCTACTTGATCCGCGTCCCCGCGCCCCCCGCCGCGCCCAGCACGGCGCTCAGCGGGCCGAGCTCCGAAGCCGGAGGTGCCCCTTCATCATCTCCGCCCGCGAGATCGCCCCCGCCGATGCCTCCGTCGGCGCCGCCACCGCCGATGCCCATATTAGGCAATGGGCTTCGCCCGAGTGGATCTCGCGGCAAGGGCGGCGGCCGCGGCCGCGGCGGCGGCGGCCGCGGCGGCAGCGGCGGCGGCGGCGGCGGTGGCGGCGGTGGGGACCCGAGAGCGCAATTGCTCGCGGCGATTGCGGCGCGTCGCAAGAAAGAAGACGTCGACGATGACGGAGGTGACGGCGGTGACGGCGGTGACGGCGGTGACGGCGGTGACGGCAGAGCAGGCGACGCGGCCGGAACGATGGCACCGCCGCCAATGGCGCCACCGCCACTGGCACCACCGCCTATGGCACCACCGCCACTGGCACCACCACCTATGGCACCACCGCCTATGGCACCACCACCCATGCCACCGCCTATGGCACCACCACCCATGGCACCACCACCCATGCCACCCATGCCACCGCCTATGGCACCACCGCCTCTAACGCCCATGCCACCGCCCTTGGCACCACCGCCTCTAACGCCCATCACAACGCCCAGGGCTTCGCCGCAGTCGCCGCCTGGCCACGCGAGCGCCGTCGCGAGCGCACCCGGGGGCCGTGGCGGCGGGGGCGGCAACGCAGGAGGCGATCCTCGCGCTGAGATGCTGGCGGCCATCTCGGCAGGCTCGGCGCGTCTGCGAAAAACGGGGGAAGGGGGGGGAAGGGGGGGAGGTGGGGGAGGTGGGGGAGGAACCGGGACGGAGGCATCTGTGAAGCTATCGCCGCCCGCACCGCCGCCGCCCGTTATCACACCGCCCATTATGACGCCGCCCGTTATGACGCCGCCCATTATGACGCCGCCCGTTATCACACCGCCCGTTATGACGCCGCCCGTAGTCGTTCCGGACCCGGACCCGTTCGGTATGCCCCCGATGGGGATGACCGTGGGGATGCCCACGATGGCGCCAGTCGTTCCGGACCCGTTCGGTATGCCCCCGATGGGTATGACCGTGGGGGTGCCCACGACGGCGCCAGTCGCGCCGGCGCCGCCAAAGTCGACGCGTCGCTCGCTGTAGGAAGGTCGGAGGTACCAACCCAAAGACTGAGACAGACCAAAACATCCTACCACGAAATGGAAAAGTTGTAGACGTGTTGCATGCTGTTAACGGTCAACAACATGAGGAAGTTGACTCGTGTGAACCCGGTTTTTTATCACGAAAAGGCAAAAGCCACAGGTCGTCGCACCGAACGCACATCCCGCTACGATCTGAGCCGCTCTTGCGAAAATCATTTTCGGGGGGCCGACAGAGAGGCCGGCCGGCGAAGTTCCTTCCGTTAGCCCATTAGCCCTATCATATTATACGACCGGCATCCGCGCGTGTCATCATAATGAATTGATCCCACACGCCGGACGCTTACGCGTTACGGTGGGTTTATGCCTCAGAGCTGACCTGTGCACTTGTAATTTTCCGAAATGCGCCTCCTACAATAGTACCATTACATATCCTAATCAGCCCCTCTTTTCTCATTGTGAATGGGGGCTCCCCCGCCGTGAGAGGCGCCGGACCGTCTCCCCAGTGGGGAAAACGGGGAGGTGTGTATCCTAATCAGGTGCATCAGCCCCGACCGATGAAGCGACGTCGGGTCGGCGGCGGTGTTGACAGCGGCGGCGGCGACGTCATCGGCGGCGACGGCGTCGACGGCGACGTGAGGGTGCGAAGCGCCGAAGGCGAGGTGGTCGCGTGGTCCCGTTCGGCCGCGGCGCGATCGGCGGCGCTCGCCAACTGGGTGAGCGACACGGGCTGCGCAGAGGGGGCGTTCGCCACTCTGGTGCCTGCGGCTGCGCTCCGCACGCTCTCGCGCGTCGCCGAGGGCGGTGCGGAGGATGGTGGGGCGCTGGAGGGGTGCTCGCTCGCGCAGCTCGCGCAGCTGTTGCACGGCGCGCACTTTCTCGACGTGGACGACGAGCTTCTCCGACTCCTCTCACGTTCCCTGTGCACCGGCCACCTCGTCGGCAAGAGTGGCGCGGAGCTCGGGCGGCTGCTGGGTGTCGTGAGCGACTTCCCCACCGAGGCGGAGCAGCAGGCGGCGACGGAGGAGCCGCTTTACACGCACGACGCTCAGCACGACGCCACGGCACCGCGAGCGGCCGACGCACCCACACGGCCACCGCCCGTGTGCTGGCTCTCGAAGCAGCTCGTCAACGAGGACGCCCTGGAGGACGCCCTCGCGGACGCCGACGTGCCGACGCTGTGTGCGCTCAAGGGCGTGAGCCTCGCGTGGCGCGCGCGGGCGCGGCGCGTCCTGTGCGCGCGGCTGTGCGCACGCGTCGGCCTGCCGCTCGCGAGCAACCTCGTCGAGGTGACCGAGCTCGAGCTCTCGGACAGCCGCGCCACCAGTCGCCTCATCACAGACGTGGTCGACGCGTCGCGCTGGCTGCCCAACCTGGCAAAGGTGATGGGGCTGGGCGGCTTCGAGGTGGACGTGGCCGCGCTGAGGCGCATGGCGTCTTCGGATGTATCGGAAGAATATGATGATGGTTCGCAACCGTATCCGATGGCAGGGGTGCGCGCGTGCATCCACGGCGAGGGTGAGGCGCCGATGGAGGTGCTGCTTGCCGCGTGCGCGCTGCGCCATGGCGAGGCGCGCGTGCCGCCGGGCGCGTTCCGCGATGACACATCGATGACGTCGATCGCGCTGCCCGCCGGCTTCACAAGCATCGGTAGGTACGCCTTCTATGGCTGCTCCTCGTTGACGTCGATCGCGCTGCCCGCCGGCCTCACGAGCCTCTGTTTGTGTGCCTTCTACGGCTGCTCCTCGTTGACGTTGATCGAGCTGCCCGCCAGCCTCACGAGCCTCGATGGGTGCGCCTTCTCTGGCTGCTCCTCGTTGACGTCGATCGCGCTGCCCGCCGGCCTCACGAGCATCGGTGGGTTCGCCTTCTTTGACTGCTTCTCGTTGATGTCGATCACGCTGCCCGCCGGCCTCACGAGCATCGGTGAGAGCGCCTTCGAGGACTGCTCCTCGTTGACAACGATCGCGCTGCCCGTCGGCCTCACGAGCATCGGTGAATTCGCCTTCCGTGACTGCTCCTCGTTGACGTCGATCATGCTGCCCACCGGCCTCACGAGCATCGGTGAGAGCGCCTTCGAGGACTGCTCCTCGTTGACGTCGATCACGCTGCCCACCGGCCTCACGAGCATCGGTGAATTCGCCTTCTCTGGCTGCTCCTCGTTGACGTCGATCACGCTGCCCGCTGGCCTCACGAGCATCGGTGAGAGCGCCTTCGAGGGCTGCTCCTCGTTGACGTCGATCGAGCTGCCCGCCGGCTTCGATGAAAGCATTCTCAGGTCTGCCCATGTACCACCCAGTGCCATCCTTCGCTTTGGACTGGCAGTTGACGTTGATTGAGCTCGAAAAGCCAGGTCGTCGCACATCGTGCATTTCCCAAAGACGCCACTCATTACCGATAACGCCACTCCGATCGTAGCGCGTATCCTTGCGTATCCATGGTGTCCCGCTACGCTATTACGCTATTTACGCGTATCGGCCGCGGATCGGGCGGCTAGCGTAGAGCGAACACGTATAACGCCGGTCGGCCGCGTGCCGGGGGGGGGGCGATAACCCGGATAAGCTCCGGGGCGGTTATTGCCTGGTCGCTGGTGCGTCTGCGTGGTCTGCGCGCAGTGTTCGTGCGCCGTTGCTTGCTTGTCAAAGAGGTTGGTGGATGCAGGCGAGCGCGGAGCGGTTCCGCATGCGAATAAATTCACTTCGCATTGATTGTCCACGACCACGTGTATTATTGGATTCGGATTTGTATCGCACGACGCACCCGCCCGGGCTCGCGCATGGGGCTCGCGAGACCGCCACGCCCCACGCGCCAGCGCCCCACCGGCCCACGGTAGTTGTAAGTTGAATGTTGATACCGACCTGGGACCTGTACCGACATAGACCTAACATAGACCGGGATTGTAGCGAATACAGACTACTGCGTGCGATTCGACGCCTCTTCACACCACACACCTGTATTCGTGTGGACCGGCGCGAGCTGGCTGATCGCCGATCAGCGCTGCCGGGATGGGCGCGGGCAAGTACAGTTCCCACGTGCACAAGGATCTTGCGCGCCGGTCGCGGGCGCTCCCCATCATCCTCTCCCTCCGCATAGAGCACGTTCTCTCCAGATCGTGCTACACATGTGCATCGCCCCGTGCTTCTCCCCATCGCCCTCAGTGACCGGAGCCGAGCCCCCCGCGCCGCCGCCGTTACGTCGCCATCACAAGACGGCCGGGCACGAGCGGAGGAGCTCGGGACGGCGCTCGAGGTTCGTCACCAGATTCGTCACAAGACGGCCGGGCACGAGCGGAGGAGCTCGGGAAGGCGCTCGAGATCGTGCACGTACGCAAAGTAGATGCATGTGCTGCCGGCCGACACGAAGAGATGCCAGAGGCATACGTGTCCCTCGATCTTGTTGGCCGCCCACGGGATCAAGCCAATAGTGTAGCACGCGCCGCCCGCCCAAATTAGGTGAATGGCGGCCTCACTAAAGGCCGCAACGACCTCTGACCAAACGAAGAGGCATGACCTGCCAATGAAGAGGTCATCAGTCGTCATCACGAAGCGGTCATCAGAGGCCATCAGAGGTCATCGGAGGTCATCGGAGGCCAGCAGAGGTTATCAGAGGTCATCGGAGGCCAGCAGAGGTCATCAGAGGTCATCGGAGGCCAGCACGCGAGAGCGTACCATCCCATGAGGAGGAAGCAAGGTACGTGGAGCGCAAAGGTGTCGAGCCGCCCGCCGTGCAGCTTGGTGAGGAAGGTGAAGAGGGCGAGCGCCCACACGAAGCTGAGCGTGTGGAAGCAGCACGTAACCAACATGAACGGGGTGTATGTCCCCGCGATCAGCAAGCAGATGCCGGCATGGTCGACGCACGCCAACGTCGCAAAGTGGCGTTGGCCGCAGTGGCCCATGCCGATGTTGTACAGGGAGGAGCACACAAACATGCCGAGCAGCGAGAGCAGGTACACGCCCAGCGCCGCGTTGAGCAGCGGCGGCGATCTGCTCCCCATCGCCGAGAGCCGCAGATACAGATGCCCCATCGCCACGCCGGTCATGCAGATGCCCAGTCCGTGCACGAGCGCGTCAGAGGCGAGCTCGCGGCGGGTGTACGGGCGCTTGTTCTTCGGGTACCACGGGATGCGCTCCATCCAAGGTGCTCGCAAGTGGCTCGTGCCCGCGCGCAGGTGGCCGAGCAGCGAATGGGGTTCTATTGTGATCGCCACGTCGTCGGTTTTCGTGATGACCGTGTCGCTGCTCATGTTTCGGAGCATTGTCTTGGAAGTCTCGGTCGCTGCCTGATTTACTCGTTGCACCGAATGCTTGGCCGCTTGCGATGCCCCCATGCACGTGCGCAAACTCTGCGCCGCGAAAACGAGAGAGGTTCCTGTTGCGGATTCAGTTTCCGAGGGCGCAAGAGTTGACACGAGGGGTAACCGTTCCCGATACCGATCGTACGGGATGGGTAGGAGTTTCCACTTTCATTGTTTCCACAGATTTTCACGGCGGCACGAAGTTCAAGTTCAAGTTCAAGTCTCGGGCACGAAAACGAGACTTTCTGCAGAAATTAGGAATAGATTCCTTATGATAGGCGTTTTCGAATTCCTTTGGTGTCGCTGTCTAAGTCACAACCGTGTTCATCTACATGTACAGGCTCTCCAAGTAAACACTTTCACTTCAAAGTCACTATATTAATTGTCGCCTTGGATAACAGAGAGGGGTACTTCGGGTTGCTTTTCTCGTACATGTAGTCCTCTCGTGTCATCTCTAATGGTCATCACTGTATAGTCGGGATTGCGCACCTGCTCGCGGCTCTCGGTCGCCTCCCACCGCCGCTGACCTGCCTCGGAGCATAGCTCGACTGAGAGGCTGCAGCCCCAGCCCGTGCCCAGCACAGCAGCGCCGCGATGCAGGACGTTCGATAGGAAGAGGATGGCGGCGCCATCTGCCCTCGCGATTCTTTCATAGTCTTCCGAGCGTGCACTGCCAAAGCGCCCATCGACAATTTCCGTCGTGACCCGCCCCGGCGACCTCTTCCATATGATGTGCGCCAAGCCCTCCTGACTCCAATCCTGATGCAGATTCTGTGCTGGGGAGCCAGGAGGTGCAAGCACCCACCCCATGTTCCGAATGTATCCACCCTTTTCGCCAGGCCAGAGACGCTCACGCAAATGTGCGGGGAGTGGGTCAGCTTCGACAGTGCCGCCCAGTTGCCGTGCAAAGGCTTTGTCCACGGAGACATAGAATCTATGCCCAGAAGCCACATACGGCGGCAATGGCGCGATCGATGGAAGATTAGAGTCCCACACTCGAATGCCTATCGGCTCGAGTCGTTCGCAGATGCGCTTGCAGGCCTCGTGCCCATCTTCCCACCAGCACAAGGGATTGAGGGCCGAGTCCCACATCGGTCGAAGAGTCTCCAATTCGGCTAGCACTTGCTCGTGATGCTGCGCATGTGCCTGTTCAACAAAGTTAATCACCGACCACCGCTTTTTCCTCTCGAGCAAAATCTCAACCCAGCCGCGTCTACGCAGCAAGCTATGGGATCTCTGCCGCCTCAGTTGCCGCCGATGCCGTCGCTCCGCAGCTGACTTCGCAATTTTTTCATTTTGGCTTCCCAGCGGGGCACGAGCGGGTTTCAGATCAGTTTCAGAAACCCGACACGCGTTCGTACAGTACAAGGATACCCGTTCAAAGACGAGGAGGTTCCTCATTCACACAACAAAGATTCTAGAAAATACTGCGATAAACACGACTCGCGTTCCCGCGAGCGCTTTCCATGGCGGACCACAACGGCGTGGCATTGCAGGCCCGCATGGCTCCGGCCGCGGCCGTCGAAGAGCTTCACGCGGAGCTCCGGTTCAAGCCACTCACGGCGACGCTACGGGAGACCCACGTCTTCGCCCTCGCCGCGTGCCACCGGGCGCGAGGCCTGCTTCTAGAGGACAAGGTTGCCGTGGCCGAAGCGCTCCTGCGTGACGGCCTGACCAACATGGCTCCGCTCGCGCGAGCCGACCGTGCATGCCTGCTCAACGACCTTGGCCTTTGCGCCTTGCACGACGGTCGACACGCTGACGCCGTCCAGTCGCTGCGCCACGCGCTCGACGTTCTGCCGGCATCGCCGCCCCTGCCGCTGCCGGCAGACGCGTGGGAGTCGCCACCGAGCCGCAGCAGCGGCCGCCGGCAGCACCGGAGCGAGCCGCGCCTGACAGCGGGCACCAGCACCGCCAGCACCGTCAGCACCAGCCTTGCGGCCAGCGGCGGCTCTGTGCAGCCGTGGGTAGTCCGCATGCGCGCGCAGCTGCACATCAACCTGTGCGAGGCCCTACTGTTGCACAGAGAGCCCGAGACGGCGCGACTCTCGGCGCGCGAGGCGGTGCGGCTAGCGCAGCTCGGGATGGCGGCATGGGATGACGAGATGCCATCGGAGGTCATCAGCGCCGTCGTGGGCTCCGAGGATGCCGCCGCCGCCGCCGCCCTCGCCGCCGCCGCCGCAACCGCCGCACAGGCGTACCGGTACAGAGGAGCCTCGACGCCGAGGCTGCTCTCTGCCCGATGGCTGCTGCCCGCCGCGGCCATATCCCCGAGTGCGGCCGCTGCCTCCGCCGCCGCCGCCGCCACCCCACCACACGCCGTGCTGGGCGCTCCGCCTCCGCAGCCAAGTGTGAATTCACAGCCGGCGGCGGCGGGCTGCCTCTCATTCAGCCAGTTAGCCGTGCTCGGCTTCTTGTGGCGCGCGGTGAGTGCTCTCTGATGGCCCTTCTGATGGCCCTGATGATGGCCCTCTGGTGGCCCTCTGAAGGCCATACGAGTGCCCTCTCTGAGTGCCCTCCCTGAGTGCCCTCTGATGGCGATTGATTGCCCCCCTCATCAGGTGTGCGAGGAGGGACTCGGGCGCAGTAGCGCAGCCCTCGACGCGTACCAGAATGCGCTGGCCGTGAGAGGCGGCAGCAACAGCTCCGCCACCGCTTGCCTAGTGAGACAACTGCGCAAGAAGGTGGCGCTCGCCCTCCTCGCCGCCGCGCCGCCGCCGCTGCCCCCAGGCAGGAGGGCCACGGCCAATGGCGGCGGCGGCGGCGGCGGCGGCGGCGGCGGCGCGATCGCTATGGCTGCCGCGGTGGAGCGCGATCGTGTGCGAAAGGTACCTCGCACAACGGGCGACGCGACACTCCCCACAGCCGTGACCGCCTCCTTGGGCCACGTTGCCGCGCGTCATCGCGTGCTGCACGAGCTCGAGCACGCAGGCGCGATCCCGTACAACCGTGCTCTGACGGGCCTGCTCCTGCCACCGGGCGCCCTCTCGGTCACCTCATTGGCCCAGATTGCGAGCTCGCGTCGAGATCGCGAGCTCGGCGCGCCGCCCGACGCATTTGGCGGCGGCAGCGCGCGCCAACTGCCCCCTCGGAAGGCCTCGGCCTCGGCCAATTTCTGGCACCGGGCGGCGACGGCGACGGCGGCGGCGGCGCTCGCGGCAGGCGCCGTGGTGGGCGTCAAGGGCGGCGCCGTGGTGGGCGCCAAGGGCGGCGCGAGCACCGATGCCATGCGCTCCTCCGCAGTCACGGCGGCGGCCTTGGCCGATGTGGTCGCCTTTCTTCAACGCTCGCCGCCCACCCACGGCGGGATGATGAACCCTCGAGTGACGAACCCTCGAGTGACGAACCCTCGAGTGACGAACCCTCAAGAGGGGGGCGAGGTCGGATCTCCGCAGTTGGTGCCCGGGACGGCGCCGGCGCCTTCCACGTCGACGCGCACCGCCCTTGCCATCTATAGCCTCTCAACAGCCGAGCACGCCCTCTCGTCACAGGAGCGCGTGCGACGGGCGCGCGCCGTCCTGGGCGCGGCGGTGCGCGCGCGCCGACGGGCGGCGGCGCTGCGCGAGCTCGAGCTGACGAAGCGCGAGGCGACGCAGCTCGGTGACGAAACCCTCGGCCGGCTGACGAAGCCGAGGCGCGCCGTGCTGAGCGCCCGACAGGCCGCGGCCGACTCGCTCAGCGAGTGGCAGTTGCGCAAGCTCGAGGCCGAGGGGTCCGCGGACGCGGCCACGGCGCTGCGTGCGCGCGCCGTCGCGGGCGCGGCGGCGGCGGCGGCGCGCACCTCACAGGGCGAGCTCGCGCGCCGTCGTGGGCTCGCCGCCTTGGAGTCGGCGCGCGTGAAGCTCGCGTCGGATCTGCGCGAGCACTTGGCAAGGGCAATCTCGCTCGTGCTCCGGCTCCTGAGCTCGTATGCGGAGATTGGGGGGGCGGCTGTCGCGGCGGAGGCGCTCGGCATGGCGCCCCGATCTCGATCTCGAGCTCGATCTCGATCTCGATCTCCGTCGATCTCCCCCGGGCGAGAGGGCGGAGATGGAGGAGGCGGAGGAGGAGGCGGAGGGGGAGGAGGAGGGGGAGGAGGCGGTGGAGGCGGCGGCGGAGGCGGAGGCGGAGGAAGCGGCGGAGGCGGTGGAGGAGGAGGCGAAGACGCCGTCTCACCGTCGACGAGGTCGGTGGCAGTTTGGCGAGAGGGTGATGCGGCGGTCGCGGCGACCGCGTGCGCCGGAATCTCGCGCGAGCTCGAGGCGCTCAGATCGCGCGAGATCGCCGACGGCTCCGAAAGGCGAGCACGTGCGATCGCGGTCGCCGCCTGGCGCATCGCCGAGTGCACCCCCGCCGCCGCCCTCGACGCACTCAAGATCCTCCGCAGCCTCGCCGGAGATCAGTTCGAGATCGCGGACGATGCGGCGCTGGACGAGCGGCGTCGACAGCGGGTGCGCGCCAAGATGTTGATGAAGGAGCTGCTTTGCATGCATGTGCTCACCACGGCGTCCCCCCTCCTCCTCCTCCCTACTCCCTCCAGGTGCGCGCCAAGATGTTGATGAAGGAGCTGCTTTGCATGCATGTGCTCACCACGGCGTCCCCCCTCCTCCTCCTCCCTACTCCCAACAGGTGCGCGCCAAGATGTTGATGAAGGAGCCGCCGCCGCCGCCGCTCGATCCGCATGCCGCCTACCCCCGACCGGTGCTCGGCGCCTCCGCCTTTGACGAATTCCTCGTCTTCACAGAGGATCCGGTGCCCTCGGCCTCTGTGAACACCGAGATGGAGGAGGCTGGGGGGGCTGGGGGGACTGAGAGGGAGACGGCGGCCAGTGTGGTGAAGACGCTTCGGGAGGCAGCGATGCGATCAGGCCGCGCTGAAGGCGACGACGAGGACGAGGCCGAAGGCAAAGGCGAGGGCGAAGACGAAGACGAGGAGGGCGGCGGCGACGGACGCAGTGAAGGTGAAGGTGAAGGTGAAGGCGAAGGCGGCGTGCTTGACAGCGACGCTCGCACCTCTCCCGCCTCCCCCGCCTCCCCCGCTTCCCCCGCCTCCTCCCCCCTTTCTCCCCCCCTTTCCCCCACGGGGCGCCAGCGGCGTGGCTTCGTCTCGCTACCCGTCGACTCCGCCCAACTACCCGTCGCCACCGTCGAGCGTGCCGCGGCGCTCGAGCGCCGTCTCGGGCACGCGCTCGCCAAGGAGGCGACCGAGGCGGCGCTCGCAGCGATGGTCCCCTTTGCACAGCTGCTGGTGCACCACGAGCCCGCGCCGTCGCGGGCGCCACCGCCACCGGCCTCGTCATACGTGGACGAAGCGGCCACCTCCTTCGCGGGCGCAGGCGCCGTCGTGGGCGGTACGAGACCGGCCGCCCGCGACGGCGCCAGCGTGCTCGTCCTCGAAACCCAACGAAGCGTAACGGCCGCCTCGCCCGCCCAAGACAGCGCGCGGCACGAGGCGGCGGCTGCGGCAGAGGCGTCGAGTCGCGAGATGCGCCGGCAGGTGATGAGCGCTGATTGCGACTGATTGCGACTGATTGCGAATGACTGCTGGCCTCATCAGGCGTCGAGTCGCGAGATGCGCCGGCAGGTGGATGAGCGCTGATTGCATGCGGAGTGCATGCGGAGTGCATGCTGATTGCATGCTGATTGCGACTGATTGCTTGCCTCATCAGGTGGAGGAGGCCGCCGCCACGGCGCGTGCCGAGCGGGAACGACAAGAAGAGGTGCGTCGAATTGCATGCACTGATTGCGTTCCTCATCAGCTTGATTGCGTTCCTCATCCGCGTGATTGCGATCCTCATCAGCGTGATTGCGTTTCTCATCCGCGTGATTGCGTCCCTCATCAGGAGCGACGCGCGGCCTCGATGGCACGTTACGCCTGCGCGCGCGCGTGGGCGGCACAGGACGCCGACCAAGCCCTCCAACCAGCCGTGCTCGCCCCCTCCATTCACAGCGCCGCCCCGAGCGCCGACCAAGCCGTCCAACCAGCCGCCTTGCGCGATGCGGAGGAGGAGGCGAAGGCGGCGGCGCGCCGTGCCGAGCACGAGGCCGAGGTGGTCCGTCACGAACACTTCCGGCGCGAGGTGTGGCTGATTGCGACTGATTGCGACTGATTGCGAGCCTCATCAGGCCGTCACGAACACTTCCGCCGCGAGGTGTGGCTGCGAGAGCTCCTCGCGCGCGATTGCATGCTGAGTGCGACTGAGTGCATGCTGATTGCGACTGATTGCTTGCCTCATCAGGTGTGGCTGCGAGAGCTCCTCGCGCGCGATTGCATGCTGATTGCGACTGAGTGCATGCTGATTGCGACTGATTGCTGGCCTCATCAGGTGTGGCTGCGAGAGCTCCTCGCGCGCGAAGACTCGCTCCGGCGCGAGAATGCAAAGTACGTCTGATGCACCCTTTATGCACCCTTGATGCCCCGTTGATGACCCCTTATTGACGCCTTGATGGCCCCTTACTGACTCATTGATGACCCATTGATGACTCCTTGATGAGCAATTGATGACCTCTTGATGAACCCTTGATGAACCCTCTACTCAGCGAGATCAGCGAGATTGCCCTCTGAGCAGTCCCTCGACAGACCCCTCCGATTGCCTCCCTCATCAGTCCGATTGCCTCCCTCATCAGGTACCTCGCGGCCAAGGCGCAAGAGGAGGCGGCGGCGCAGCGCGCGCTGCTCAGCACGGCGCGCGCGCGCGCGCGCGCCGAGATGGGCGAACCGCCAGTGTCGTCAAAGGAGCGTCGGAGCTGCACGATCTCGCTCAATCTCCGTCCGTTTCGAGTGCCGTCCACGTCACCGGGCGGGGGGAGCGCCGGCGTCGCTCTCGCGATCCATCGCATCCCATTGGCCCAGATTGCGAGCTCGCGTCGAGATCGCGAGCTCGGCACCTCATTGGCCCAGATTGCGATCTCGACGGCATCGCGCCTCCCGCCGCCCGTCGCCACCGACGCCGGCGTTCCCCCGCTCCACCCGAGCAGACCAGCGCTGCCTCTTGAGGCGGTGATCCTCTTGCTGCCTGCTCCGCCGCCACCCGCTCTCCTCACCCTCGTCGCCCTCATCCACGATGCCTTCGCCCTCTTCGGCGCCGCCTCCGCGCAGGCGCTGCACGCGCCGGTTGTGGCGCTCGGGACGGCGCCGCACGCGCCCCCCCCTTTGTACAGCCTCGATGTCGTCACTGGCGAGCTCCGCGGCGGGGGCGTGATGCCCACGACGGCGCTCGAGCTCTTCCTAGGCGCCTTCGGGGCGGGCTACCTGACGGCGGCGAGCCGCGCGGCGCTCGAGACGGCGCTGCGCGCGTACGAGTGCGTGCCCTTTCCTAATTTGGTCGGGCTCCTCCTCTATCACATGGTGCGCCCGTACGCTGCAGCCAAGCGCGCCGAGACGCTGGGCGCCGGGATGGGCGCCGAGGTGGGCGCAGGGATGGGCGCCGAGGTGGGCGCCGAGGTGGGCGCCGAGTTGGGCGCCGAGTTGGGCGCCGAGGTGGCCTCTGGCGGCGGCGAAGGAGGCGGCAAAGGCACAGGCACAGGCACAGGCACAGGCGCAGACGCAGGCAAGGGTGCGCCGCGATGGGATGAGATGGCGCTCGGGACGGCGCTGCTATGGGATGAGATGTCCGCCGCGGCAGCCGAGGCGGCGGACGTGCTTGCCCCCTCCATTCACAGCGCCGCTCCGAGCGCCGCCCCGAGCGCCGCCTCGAGCGCCGCCCCGAGCGCCGCCCCGAGCGCCACCACAGCGCCCGTGCCTTCGCCTGACTTCCTCGGCCTTGCCGCCACGACGACGCGAGTGACGAAGCGAGTGACGAAGCGCCACGACGGCGCGCCCCTCGCGGTCCTCGCCGAAACGCTGTGTGCGCCGCTCGGCACGGCGCCGCTCGCGGCGCTGCACACCGCGTTCGCCCTCTTCGACGGCGCCCACGACGGCGCGCGCGAGGGGTACGTGCGGCCTTCGGAGCTCGATCTCGTCTTCGGAGCTTTAGAGATTCGTCACCTGCCGCATGCAGAGTGGAGCCGCGTGCTCGCCCACGCGCAGCGGCATGCGGCGGCCCTCGCCCATCACGACGCGAGCCCCTTTGAGACCGCCCATCACGACGCGGGCCCCTTTGAGACCGCCCATCACGACGCGGGCCCCTTTGAGACCGCCCATCACGACGCGAGCCCCTTAGAGACCGCCGCCGTGGTTGTCGGCAGCAGCGCTAGCGCCGCCGCAACCGCTCCTCCCGCCGCGCTGCTCTCCTTTTCGCACTTCTTGCAGCTGTGCGCCGCGCCGCCGCTGCCACCGCCCCCGCATGCCGACTCGGAGATCGATGCGCTCATTACGGCGCGCACGGCGCTCGCGTGTGCGCGTCCGCTTCCGCCCGCGGCTGTGGCTCGATTGGAGCTCGCCATGCGCGCCTTTGAGGCGAGCTCTCCTTCCGATGGCGCCGGAGGTGACGGCAGAGCTAGTCCTGACGGCGCCCAACGCGCCAGCGAAGAGCTTGAGGCGATGACAAGCATGTTGTTGGTTCGATCGAGGCGAAGGCTTACCGATCCTAATCTGGCAACTAATTCTGACAATCCTAATATGGAAACTCTGTCTGACAATCCTAATCTGGCGCGGCAGGGCTGGCAGAGGTCGCTCTCCACCTCCACCTCCACCTCTGCCAGAGGCCAGCGCTCGGGACGGCGCTTTGAATGGCCGTCGCTCCCCACCTCAGCGCCGTCCCGAGCGCTCTCCCCCTCAGCCCTGGCCTCCGCCGACGGCCTCGACGCCGGCACGGCCTCTGCGGTGGCCTCTGGCCTCGTCGCGCTCACTCGAGGGGGCGACGTGGAGGGTCAGGCGAGGGCGGCGCACGCATTGGCGACTCTGGCCCTCGATGGTGAGGGTCGCTCCCGCGATTGCATGCTGATTGCCTCTTTCATCAGGCCCTTGATGGTGAGGGTCGCTCCCGCGAGTGCATGCTGATTGCCTCTTTCATCAGGCCCTCGATGGTGAGGGTCGCTCCCGCGATTGCATGCTGATTGCCTCTTTCATCAGGCCCTCGATGGTGAGGGTCGCTCCGCAATTGCGGCGGCCTGATTGCATGCTGCGTGCCTCTCTGAGTGCGTGCTGATTGCCTCCTTCATCAGGTGAGGGTCGCTCCGCGATCGCGTCGGCGGGCGGCATCGAGGCACTCGTGGCGCTCCTAATTAGGCAACCGGATCTCCCCAATTTGGAAGGCGACACCCTCTGCAAGACGAATGCCGCTGGGGCGCTGCTCAACTTGGCACAGGAGGATGCCCTTCGGGAAGCGATCGGTGCGGCGGGCGGCATCGAGGCGCTCGTCGAGCTCGCTCGTGACGGCGACGCGGAAGGCAAATCCAACGCGGCTGGCGCGCTGGGCAGCCTGGCGTGCGTGCAGGCGAACCGTCAGGTCATCGTGGCGGCAGGCGCCATCGAGGCGCTCGTCACGCTCGCGTGCGACGGCGCCAACGCGCAGGGCGCCTCGAACAGCGGTGGGGCTTTGACGAACCTCGCGCTCGACGAGGCGAACCGGACGGCGATTGCAGCGGCGGGCGGGATTGAGGCGCTGGTAGCGCTGGCTCGCCACGGTGAGCCCCAAGGGCAAGCGTACGCCGCTGGAGCGTTGATCAACCTGGCGACCGATGATGCCTTTCGGGAGGCGATCGCGGCGGCAGGCGGCATCGAGACGCTGGTGGTGCTCGCTCGAAATGGCGATGCTCAAGGGAGGGTCAACGCGGCCGGCGCGCTGGCGAGCCTGGCGTGCGCGCAGGCCCACCATCCGGCGATTGTGGCGGCAGGCGGCATAGAGACGCTCACCACGGCGCTGTCTGGCGAGGGCGACGCGCAAGGGAGGGCGTACGCAGCCGCGGCGCTCGCGTACCTTTCACACGGCAAGTCTACTCACCTGGAGGCCATCGCGGCGGCGGGTGGCATCGAGGCGCTCGCGGCGCTGGCTCGCGACGGCGACGCTCAAGCCAAGGCTTACGCAGCCGTCGCTCTGGCGAATCTGGTGTCCAATGGCGGCAGCGGCGCCAGGGGCTTCGGTGTGAACAGGGGCTTCGGTGTGAACAGGGGCTTCGGTGTGAACAGGGGCTTCGGTGGCGGCTTCAGCTGCGCCGGTGTCCCAGTGGCGGACGTTCCACACGTCATCCAGGCCACTCTCGGCCTAATGAGCCCCCCCATTAGCCAGCTGAAGCCCCTGCTGGCCGCCCTCGGCCTCGCTGCTCGCCCTCCAAACGGTTTCCCCACAGACGGCTATCCCACTGGTGGTTTCCCCACTGGTGGTTTCCCCACTGGTGGTTTCCCCACTGGTGGTTTCCCCACTGGTGGTTTCCCCACTGGTGGTTTCCCCACTGGTGGTTTCCCCGCTGCTGGTACAATCGGCGGCGCCTCAAGTTCCGAAGCAGAGCCCTTGGCGGAGGTCATCGTGAGCTCGGAGACACTCAGCCGCCTCTGTGCCGTCCTCGCCAGCACCGATGGCGTCCTCGCCAGCACTGATGGCGTCCTCGCCAGCACTGATGGCGTCCTCGCCAGCACCGATGGCGTCCTCGCCAGCACTGATGGCGTCCTCGCCAGCACCGATGGCGTCCTCGCCAGCACTGATGGCGTCCTCGCCAGCACTGATGGCGTCCTCGCCAGCACCGATGGCGTCCTCGCCAGCACCGATGGCGTCCTCGCCAGCACCGATGGCGTCCTCGCCAGCACTGATGGCGTCCTCGCCAGCACCGATGGCGTCCTCGCCAGCACTGATGGCGTCCCCGCGACCGCGCACGCCGCAGTGACGAACCTCGCCGGAACGGGGGCTCTGATCCCGGGCAATATCTCGGCGAATCTCTCGGGCGAGGCGCGCGCCGCCTTTGAGCTCTTCGCGGATAGTTCGACCGACTCGATCTCGAGTGCCGAGATCGAGCTGGTACTCCTGAGCCTCGGCTTGCATCGGAGCGACGCGGAGGTGAACGCGCTGCTTGCCTCCCTCGGCCGGCTCACGCATGAGCGCGTGAGCTACGGCGAGTTCACGCGCGTGCTCCTGGGCGCGCTCGGGCAGATCAGCTGAGACCTCTATCACTATTTCCTAGCTTCTTCTTTTGAGAAGGAAGATTAGACTGAACGTGCAGGCTCATCTTAGGTAGTTTGAGAAAGGGTCAGTTGAATCGACACACAAGGTACCGACCGTAGTTTATGGGTAGTTTAGAAACTACCTTTAAGCTCTGGATAAGCACCGTTAAAAAAACATCTTTGAGCTGACTTTAGAGATGTGAAAGAGAGGCCCGCGAAAAAGCTTCGATCGCCCTCCAACGGCAAAAGAAAGCGGGCCACACCTTCCGGAATGCTTATGGACTTGTCAGATTATGAGCTGGAGCGCCTGAAGAAAATCGCCGAGAACAAGCGCATGCTCGTCGCGTTGGGCTTGGAAACCGAGGCGGAGCAGATGCGGTTTGCCCCGAAGAGCACCAAGCAGGCAAGCGCTTCAGCGGCCTCAATGAAGCAGAATGCAGCAAAGAAGCAAAAGGCAGAGCCCGAGCGGCTCACCGAAGCGCAGCGCGCGGCGCTGTCGCGTGCGCACCAGTGGATGGAGCGGTTCGAGGTGTGGCTGCGTGGCCAGGTCTCCCAGCTGAACGCCGACACGACCATGAAGCGCGTTGAGGAGCTTGCAAGCGGCCGAGGCGTGTACTTGCATGGCTACGGCCTGGCGTTTGAGGGCCGCGCCGTATCGATCGCGGACGATCTCGTCGCGCTCAAAGACGAGGCGGCCTCGAAGTTTGGCGTGTCCCGCGGCAATGGCGCCGACAAGGGCGGCTGGCACCTCAACCACCCCATCGGCAAGCTCATCCTCTTTCAGCAGTACTTGTTCTCGTCGTCGGTGGGGGTCTCGGATGGGGGTCTCGCGAGTCTCGAGAGCCCCGACGCACCGTCGGCGAGGCCTGCGTGGCTCCACCAGGGCGCCCGCGTCGAGGTCCTCATGCACGATGACGGCCTGCACGGATCGCGCTACACGGCGACCGTCGTCTCGGTCGACACTGTGGAGGGGGACGAGGGGGAAGAGGGGGGCACTGTTACCGGTAGCAAAGCTGGATTGGGGAGCGAGGCGGCGATGGCCGAGGCACCGCACTGCGAGTCGCTCTCTCCCTCGAAACGCTCGCGGCGCGTGAGCGGTGGGGCGGCCTCCGCCTCGGCCCCCTCGACCGACACGGCGACCGTGAGGGCGCCCGATACAACGCTCGCGGAGGCCGAGCCAGTGCTCGATACGACGCTCGCGGAGGCCGAGCCAGTGCCCGATACGACGCTCGAGCCTGTGATCCCATCCAGTCGGCCGAGCGCCGATGCGCCCGCGTCACAAGAGTCCCCCGCGGCCGCGAAGGCGTCCGAAGCGATCTCCGCCGCAGCTCGCGAGATCTCCGTCGCAGCTCGCGAGCGTGCGAGCTCCTTGACGAAACTGAGCGTGCGCTACGATGAGCTCCTTGACGACGCTGGGCAGCCGCTGGTCGAAGAAGGCCTCGCGGCCACGTGGGTGCGCCCTGTGCCTCCCAAGGTCACTGGCTTCGCGAACCGGCTCAGGCGCGGCGTCGCCTGCGAGCTGTGGCACAATGACGGCTGGTGGGATGTGACCGTCCTTGATCGGCATGCCAAGAGCAAGACGATGCCGATCGTCACGTACGAGGTCTACAGCGAGATCTACAGCGAGATCGCGGTGCGAGTGGGCGCCGCGAAGCTGCGCCCGAAGCTCGTGCTCGTCGACAATACGAACTGGCTCGCGCTCGCGCCCTTCGGGTTCAAGTGCAAGGTAGGCGAGACGTCCTATCAATTGGGCGGAGAGGGGGACGAGGAGGAGCTCGCGGTGGACGAGGAGGAGCTCCTTGCGGCGGCCGAGCTGGCGGCGGCGGAGGCGGCGGCCAAGGCGGAGGCTAAGGCGGCCAAGGCGGCCGAGAAGGCCGCAAAGGTCGCAGCTGCCACCGCGAGAGAGGCCGAGAAGGCCAAGGAGTCCAAGGCGGCCAAGCGGACGCGGGGGGACGACGACGCGGCGGCCCTTCCACGGGAAGGCTCTCTGCGGCGTGACATCTTCAGCGCGCTGTGCGCTGGGGTGGAAGATCGCGACGATCTTTTCACACGGGTTGCTAGGGTGCGAGAGTGGAAGCGCTCTGACGTGGTGACCGTTCTCGGTAAGGAGAAGAACTTTGCGGTGCCGCTCTGGACTCAGGAGGGCGCAAAGTACAGCCTGACCGCCGAGGGGCGCGATGTGGCGAGGGCGGCAGGAGGGGCGATCACGGGAGAGACAACGACAGCCAAGAAGCAGAAGGCTGCCGAGCCGCAGCCGCCTGCACGGCCTCGGCCGCCCGCGGGGTGGGTCTGGCCTCGAGAGGGCGACTGGATCGAAGTGGAGGTGGCTGTCAAGGAGGAGAGTCCTCCAAGCTGGATCGCGTCGCAGGTGGTCGTGATGCTCGTCGACGGCATGTTCCAGGCACGCATCGTGCTCCCTGATGGCTCCGACGAGTGGCTTGACTGGTTCACGTGGGAGGAGGAGGGCTCGGACTGGCGCCGAGCTGAGCACGTGGGAGGAGGAGGGCTCGGACTGGCGCCGAGCTGAGCACGTGGGAGGAGGAGGGCTCGGACTGGCGCCGAGCTGAGAACAAGACTGTTGTGTGAATACTATGCGCAGCCGCGGCATCCAGTCATCCAAGCCCGCCACGGCAGATTCCACAATACATGTCGAGTCGTTAAAGGCGCCACCAAGTACGCCACCAAGAACGACCTGCGACTCAGTTTACACGTTAACGTTTGAAGCCGTTTCCAGACGGGACAGGCAGCTCGCTTCTCAGCCACTCATGTTCGTGAAGGTGTTGGGTCGTATCCGGATAACAAAATTAAATACGATACGATGTTAAATAAAGCGGATATGCGAACCGAACGGGACCTCCGACGGTCGGAACACGGAAGCTCGGAAGACGGAACTTCCGACCCGCACCGAGCGCTGCGCCGGACTGTTCTGCCCGCTCACTCAGTCCACACCCGACGCCGAGTCCCCAATCGCAAGAAGAAGAACCCCGCGCCGGCCGATTCGCCGATAGGCGCACACCGCCGTCAGCCCACGAAGCAAAACATGACAGACCCCCGAAGCGCGACGTGCATGGTACACTACAGTGTAAGAGAAGCACGTGTGCACATGCCATCGTGTTGGTGTTCCCTTGGTGGACCGCACGGATCTCGCGGCGCACGTGGCGTTGGACGTGTCACCGGCGACACAGATGGCGCCGTCTTGGGCACACGTGGCGCCGTAATGGGCGTGTCCCCGTTGGGCGTGTCACCGGCTGACCCCCCCGCGCGCTGGCGAGGTCGCCGCTCGTGCTTGCGGGGCTGGCGACAGTGCGAGCGCCCCGGCTACCATCGGCCCGTTTGCGATCTCGAGGGCTGACGTGATCGGCCTCGGCGGCTCGAGGAAACACCCATCCTCGGGTGTGCTGTGAGGCTGCGGCTGCAGCCAGCTGCAGCGCTCGCAGTAGAGGAGGAAGAAGACGATGTTGAGCACGATCCAAAGAAAGAAGCAGAATTCGGCCGGGCTGTCGATACTCTTCCGCACCGTCGAGACCAAGAAATCGGACTGACGGTGCCAGGCCCAAAGACCGAAGAGAGCGATCGACCAGAAGATCGCAGTAAACCTTTTCGACACAAGCTGAGCCCGGCAGATGCACCAGATACCCTGGACGACGAGAAAGGGCCCCGCCATGCTCAGGATGGTGTCGGTTGTTTGGTGCCAGAGCGCAAGACCGATGATAGCGATCAGCCAGAAGACGCACGTAAATAAGAGAGTATTCGTGCCGGCAAAGGAGAGTCTGCATTGGTACACAAGCTGATCTCTGCAGATGCCCCAGATACCCAGAACGACGAGGAAGGGCGCCGAAATTTTCAGGATGTTGTCGGTTTCGAGCTTGGCTTTGCCGAAGATTTCTGCTCATCAGAGGTCATCACAGGTTGTACTCGTAAGAAGTCATCAGAGGTCATCAGAGGCCATCAGAGGCCATCAGAGGTCATCAGAGGTCATCAGCGGACCATAGGAGAAGAGGGCTAGCAAGAAGAGTGCGCCGATGCACACGAGCAGGTAGGCTTCGAGCCAGGAGAACGTCGGGGTGCGCGGGAGATCGATGTTGGCACGGTAACCGGCCGACGCGAGGAGCAGCGTGGTGACGAGCGTCACGCGCTCATTGACGAGCGGTTGACGATCAAAGCGGAAGTTAGGATGATCGATCATCTCACGGTCGTAATCTTGAACTTCCTCAGGCTCGAGCTTGAGCACAAGGAAGGCGAGCGTCACGAGCAGAAAGTTGGGCAGCCAGATTGAGTACACGTAGAAGCCGGCGCGCCGGTGGAGCCGAACCTGAGGAGGGAGGCCATCAGACGTCATCAGAGGCTCATCAGAAGCTCATCAGTGCCAATCATCTTCAGTGGAGCCGAACCTGAGGAGGGAGGCGTTACTATCAGCGGCAATCAAACTGGACGCCTGCTCAGCGGCAATCCGTTGCACTCGCGACAATTCGTTGCACTAGCGGCAATTCGTCAATGGCAATCCGTTGCACTAGCGGCAATTCGTCAATGGCCATCCGTTGCACTGGCGGCAATTCGTCAATGGCAATCCGTTGCACTAGCGGCAATTCGTCAATGGCAATCCGTTGCACTAGCGGCAATTCGTTGCCTTCGAGTTCACCTTGAACTCAACGACTGGGTACTCGAAGTGCGAGCGCTGCAACGTCCTCCCCTCACTCAGCCAAAGTGTACCGTCGAGATCCCATTCGTCCGCGAGCAGGTTGCCGTGCTTCAGTACCTAATGAGGGAGTGCAATCAGGCGACATAAGGTGCCATTCGATCCCATGCGCCCGCGAGCAGGTTGCCGTGCTTCAAGAGAGAGAGAGAGAGAGAGAGGGCATGAAGGAGGCAAACAAGGGGAAATGCCCATCAATGGCCAGCAGTGCCATCAGTGGCTCAGAACCTTGGAAGGATGACCTTTGCGCTCGTCGAGGCAAATGTGAGCAAAGTGCCGGACCGACTCGCTCGTGCTCGATGCGTCTTTCGAGGGGATACTTCGATTGCTACGGACCCTCACGGGCAGCTCTTGCACATCAAAGGGGAATCTGTGGGGCTGGAACTCGAACGTGAACATGCCGCGGATCACCAGATTGTATTCGACCACCGGCCAGTCGAGATGAATGATCCTCTCGCGACCCTCCTCGTCGACTTGCTTGCCCTTGTAGTAAACCTTAAACCACGTCTCTCGTGAAAAATCCCGACGACAGTTCTCAATCTCCAGCCGCGGCGTCCAGCGCTTATTTTGGCCCGCAACAAACGGGCACTGCTGCGGCCAGAGATCCGCGTCCGGGTCCGGCCACTCCTCGTGCTCTCGCTTGTCACGCCACAGTGTCGGGTCGTGCCAGGACGCTTCCAGATGAATCTTGCCTTGCCACGTACGTTCTTGCGCGTTGACCTCGTAGATATTCAGCACGCACACGCGCACCCTCACCGATGGAGGGGAGCCAGATGGGCTGCCAAACTGCTCGCCGTCCTGAAGCACCTTGGGGTCGGCGGGGTTCACCGTGCTCTGTGTGCGACCTACCAGAACGTGCGTCCCCATCGAGGGCGTCTTGCTCAAGACGACTCCGGTACGAGCGACCGGCGAAGGGTCTCGAGGTCGTCTTGAGCTCCGCCTGCACATACTGCTCTCAGAGAGGGGAGGAGAGAGGAAAAGATGGTCTCCATTCTGGGCAAGAGAATCCCCACTCGTCGACACGTCAGCGGCGATCAAAACCTGCTCTCGCTGCGATTTCTAGCACATGGCTTCTTCCACGATCAGATAATTTACCTGATCAAGTTTCAGATGCGTAACCACCCATTCACGATCATGTCGGCAGCCAGTTCCGCAGTCCTCATCGCCGTTCTTTCCTTTCACTCTCCACTTCAGCCGTTGTTGAGACAATCGCTCCAGCCGCCGCTGCCGCACCACCGCCCACCCTCGCGGCTGCCGCGGCGCAGCCGCCCTCCACTCGCCATCGGCCTGCCCGCTCAGTTCGCGCCCATCGCCGGGCTGGCCACGCTGACGGCCGTCGTGGTGATCCACGAGCTAGGGCACTTTGCGGCCGCACGCTGGCAGGGCATCCGCGTGTCCGAGTTCTCCATCGGCTTCGGCCCGCCGCTGCTCAAGAAGACCGCGGCCAACGGCATCTCGTACACCCTGCGCGCGCTGCCCATTGGCGGCTACGTGAGCTTCCCGCGGCTGCTGAACCGCACGCAGCTCGAGGAGCGCAAGCTGCTCGAGCCGGGCGAGCCACTCGATCCGGCGCTACAGGTCGAGGACGGGCCCGATCTGCTAGAGAACCGACCGCTGCGCGAGCGAGCTCTCGTCGTCGGCGCAGGCGTGGTTGCGAACGTCATCCTCTCGTTCACACTGCTCGTGGCCGCGGCCGGGACACTCGGGGTGCCCCTACCCGTCGAGCAGCCGGTCGTGGTGAGCCGCGTGCTCCCCTCCTCCGCAGCCGAGGCTGCCGGATTCCATCCAGGCGATCGTCTTCTGAGCATCGGGTCTGTGAATGTGAATGTGAAGCTCCAACGGCCCGGCATGCCCCTCGGTGCCCGAAACAGCGCTCCCGCGGTGCCCATCCCAGCGCACAGTCCCGCAGCGCCCACCGTCAGGCGCGCTATGGCGGGTACGGTGGCGGGTACCGGTACGGCAGGCGCCTTGCCGCCCACGACAGCGCCGATCACGACAGCGCCGCCCACGACAGCGCGCACACGTACCGGTACGGCAGGCTCTCCCGTGAGCGCTCGCGGCGGCACGGCGGCGGCAGCGGCGGCTCCGATTTCGTCACTCGAAGCGGCTCCGGTTTCGTCACTCGAGGTGGCCCCGATTTCGTCAATTGAGGCGTCGGTCGAAGCCATTCGCGCCGCAGTGGGCGCTCGCGCCCCCTTTGACACCCTCATCGAGCGAGACGGACGGGAGATGACATTGAGGGTGCCAACCCTCGGCCTCGCTCAGGTGCTGCTTGATGACCTCTGATTGCCGCTGATGACAGTGAGGCTGCCACCCTCTGCTTCCCCACAGAGGACGCTTGGAGTCGAGTTGTCGTCGCGTAACGGCATCTCCGTGCGTCGCGTACCACTCGCGCCGCTACCTGCGGTGCAGCAGGCGGCGCGCGCCGTCTGGCGAGATGCGCGCGAGATTCTATCTGGGCTGAGCTCCGCCTTCGAGAGCCTTCTGAGCGGTATGCGCCCCGGCACGAGATCTCCCGGCGCGAGATCTGCATCTCCGCCGGCGCAGCTGCAGGGTCCGTTGGGCATCGCTCGGATGGGTGCGTGCTGATTGCGCTCTGATTGCGTGCTGATTGCGCTCTGATTGCATGCTGATTGCCTCCCTCATTAAGGGTCCGTTGGGCATCGCTCGGATGGGTGCGTGCGCCTCGGAGTGCATGCTGATTGCCTCGAATTGCATACGGAGTGCATGCTGATTGCATCCGAGGGCCTCCCTCATCAGGCGCAGACCTCGCGACGCTCGACGTCCTCAACTTACTCGAATTCGGCGCCATCCTCTCCCTCAACCTCGCTGTGGTCAATAGGTGCGGAGTGCTCTCGGAGTGCATGCTGATTGCGCTCTGATTGCGGCTGATTGCTCTCGGAGTGCTCTCGGAGTGCATGCTGATTGCGCTCTGATTGCGGCTGATTGCTCTCGGAGTGCTCTCGGAGTGCATGCTGATTGCCCTCCTTTCTCATCGACCACACTGACTAAACTCGAGTTTGGGTCGGGTCGCTTCTCACCCTCTCTCTCCCTCGCTGTTTGGTGCCCAGCCTACCGGTACCCGGCCTCGACGGATGGCAGATGCTGCTGCTGGGCGCTGAGGGGCTGCTGCGTCGCCCGCTGCCTTCTGGCGCGAAGGAGATCGCCGACGCCCTCGCTGGCCTTCTCTTCGTCTTCGCGTTCTCAAGGTGTTCATTGCATATTGAGTGCCTTCTGAGTGCCTTCTGAGTGCCTTCTGAGTGCCTTCTGACCTCCTCCGGTCTTTTCTCCGTCCATATTACCATAATAGGGTGTTGCTCTCGGACGTGATGGCCGCCGGGGGAGCCGAGGCCGCCGCCCAACTCGGCGCGCCGCTGCAGGGCTTTGGCGCAAGCTTGGGGCGCATCTCGAATGAGCTCGGGCGCATCTCGATTGAGCTCGCGCCTCCTGTGGCCCTCGTCCTTCTTTTGGTGCAAACGCTCCGGCTCGCTCAGGTGCTGCCTTATGGCCCCTGATGACCTCTGATTGCCTCTGATGACCTATGATGGCCTCTGATGACCTCTGATGACCTCTGATGGCCTCTGGTGGAACGACCCGGCTCGCGCAGGCGCGGGCGCTGACGAACACGGCTGACGCGCAGGCTGCGAAAGCGAGCCGAGGCTCAAGTAACGGCCGCAATGGCCGCAACAGCCGCGGCGGCGGCGCACGTCGCAAGGTCAGCCTACGGCCGTTGACGCCGAAGGGTGCGCCGCCGCCGAGCAAACCCAAATTAGGCAAACCCAAGCGGCCGAAGCAGCCCACCGGTGGCAGGCGCGGGGCACCAAGCTCAGGGGAGGAGAGCGGCCGTTGGTGGGGGTGGTGGCGGGCGCTGACGAACACGGCTGACGCGCAGGCGGGCCGAGGCTCAAGTAACGGCCGCAACGGCCGCAACAGCCGCAGCGGCGGCGCACGTCGCAAGGTCAGCCAACGGCCGGCGAAGCCGAAGGGTGCGCCGCCGCCGAGCAAACCCAAGTCAGGCAAGCCGAAGCCCGCAACGCCCCCTAGTACTTAACAGGTTTGGAAGATTGGTGTCTTAATATATCTTATATTCTTAACGGTGTCGTTGGGCGGTTCTCGTCCACTAAGTCCCCCACAACGTAAATAGGCGCGCTACGCGTTTTACTTCGGTCCACGCTTATTGAAATAGTCATCGGCTCGGCGCGTCACATCACCGCCGTCGCTCGCCAAGCCGACGCCACCCGCGCCTGCCCAGACACTCTTGCTACCCTTGCTAAGGGCTGCCTTGACCTGTGAAGCCAGGTGTGAAGCGCGCCACAGGGGCGTGCCTTCAGTCAGACTCAGCCGTGATCAGACACATTCCTCAATCACACTCACTCATCCATCGCGAACGTCCATCGTCATCAATCGCAATCACCTGTTTCGTCACCAGGACAGCTGCGGGTGAGGGGAGCTTCAGGTGAGCTCCACGCCCCACATCGCCGCGGCACGCATTCTTGATGATGAGGCCGTCCACGCCGCAGGCACGTAGGCGCTGCAGCTCGTCCTCGCTCCCGCGCCAGCAGCCGAACGCCGGCGCGCCGCCCTGCTCGTTCCCTTTAGTCAGCGCCGCTGCCGCGCCGACACTCGAGGCCATCGCAGATGCACCCGCCACGCCCTCGTCGCCATCGGCCCCAAACTCTCCGAGCAGGATGGTGGTGAGGCTGGACGCCTCGGCGGCGGCGACGGCCCTCTGGAGCGCCGCCTCCAGCTCAGTCGCGTCCGGGTAGTCGCCCGTGTAGTACCGGAGGCCGATGGCGGACGCACCGAGGGTCTTGGCACCCTCGCAGAGCTCCTCGGGAGAGGTGCCCATGTCTCGGAGAGCGGTGTCGACAATCACCGGTAGGGGCCCGGGGAAATTGCCGCGCGCGGACTCCTGCTCCTTTGCAAAGCACTCCACGAGCTCCGGCCCGACCAGCACGGCGGTCGCGCCCGACTCTCGGCAGGCCATCGAAACGTCCTCGATGGCATACGGCAGGAGCTCGGAAGGGCGCGCATCGTACACGTGCACGATCACAGGTCGGGGCTTCGACAGAGCCTTTGCCAAGACCGATGTGCTGGCCAGCGCCGCAGCAGCCGCACAATGAAGGAGAAGCACGAGGCACGAGGTGGCCTTCATGAAGCGCGTCTCACGATTGTCACACGCGGGGGAGATTGTTCATGTGAATTGCGGCACACTAACTCGCACCGCTGACACCGACGCAACTCGGAACAAACAAATTAAGGGCGGGGACGTCAACAGTTTTTGGAACAGATCGAATTCGTCGTAAAAGAGACAGGTTTCAGAGTGGCCTTATGCCAGGCCTCCAGCCGCGAGCCCACATCGCAACTGCAACTCCTTCAAACGCCATAAGGCCGCTTCAAGGCCGCCAACGCTGCTCCGTGCAAGCACCATGCGCGCAAACTCGAACGGCGAATCAGCAAGTTGGCTGCCCTCTGTGGCTCTGCCCCCATGTTCCCACACGCGGGCTCATGCCGATTCTCCCACACATGGGTGATCATAGCCGCTTCACCTTCGGGCTCTGAGATCGCCTGACGCTTGGTGCCTGAGGAGTCGTGCCTGAGGCAGGCCCGCTTGCCGCACGCAGCCGCTTGATTTGCAGCCGAATGGAAGGGTTCGGGATGGAAAACTGGACGGGTTTGATGGACGAGTGCTCGATGAACTTGCGGCCGTTGAGCAGTTCGCCGTCGACAGCGATGATGATGTCACCCGCCTGCAGCTCGGAGGCGGCCGGTCCTGTGGGGTCCACCTCGACGACCATATTTGGGTTGTGGTCGAGCGAGTTGCTCGTCTGGTCCAGACCGAAGCCGAGCCGACGGCTGGACGCCTCACGTTCGATGAGCACCTCTTTCTCCTCGATGCTACTCGATTTGCCGGACCACCTCGCGTGGAGCTCCTCGATGCGTTTGAGGCCGAAGGCCTGTTCTATGGCAAGGTCCATCTGAGGAGTGATCCTGCCACGTGTGGTGGGGGGAAGGGGCTTCGTGGGAAGTGTGGGTGCGGAGGCGGTGCTGAGAGGGTAGGGTCTAGAGGCAGTGCTGAGAAGGCAGGGACTAGAGGTGCCCCCATGCTGTGGGTGTGGCTGGGTTGAAGAGAGGGCGCTGTGACGGGCGCTGTGACGCACTGGAGGCGGGTGCGAAGGTAGAAGATCTGGGCGATGCTCATGATGAGGACGATATTGAGGACGCTTACGAGCAAGTTCTCCTTGCGCTCTTCGATGTCGTACTTGGTGAAGTTGCCGTCGTCGAGCAGATCGACGAGGCCCACGGACGTGTCGAAGATGATGAACGAGAAGATGAGGACGAGCACCATCGCGTACAGGAGATATGCGGGCAACTTCTGCTCACGTATGTGCGTCTCCAGCGGCAGCAGCGGAAGGCCGATGAAGACGATGAGCAGCGTGACGCACAGGACGAGCTCCCACTCGATCGCCTCTCCAGGCTTCGATTTGAAGAGGAGAAAAACCGTCTCGTAGCGAGATCCGATGAAGATCACGAGCGCGAACAGCGCGATAAAGCCGACCTCGAACTCGAACCCGAAGCGCAGGATTGCATCAGTTCCAGCCCACATTGCTGACGGAAACTTGGTCCCGAGGCGCAGGATTGCGTCCCAAGCTCGCACAAGGACTGCGCCGCAGATCTCGACCGCGCGGAGTATGGCGCCTGTCAGCCCGACGAATTGGGTCTCCTGAGGCTCACGCACCGATCGCTCGCGTCGGATGTCCGCCATCGGTGCTGCGTTGGGCAGCGGCCTCTCCGGACTCACTTCTACCCGGTAATCGGAACACGAAGACAAAAAACTGCAAATACCCCCACCGTCGTAAACAGGTGGGCGAAGAACACATTCCCAAAATACCGGTAAGAAACCAAGGAACAGTTTTTCCGAGGGACGCCGTGAAATGGCCGCTTTGCTCGCACGCCTCGGCCTTCTCGCACGCCCACGGCTCGGGCATCGCCTTCCTCGTCACAATTATTTATACGCCCACCGCCAAACGCTCTCCAGCCTCGTACGTCATCCACACCTCGAAGTCAGCCGGCGCACATCCTGGGGCGCTCTGCCAACCGACGAGCGCGCAGCTTGGTCAGCGCTCGGCTGGTCGGCCGAGAGCTGGGATGGCTCGCGCCACGCGCCGATGTCGACATTGCAGAATTGGGATGAGCTGACGGCCTCGCAGCGGGGTGCCGCGCAGCACGGCCTCGGCTACACTGAGGAGCTGTGGAATGCCCAGCGCGACGCCTCGGCCATCGTCCTCACCTCGCCATCCGACGACGCCATGCCTCCCGCCCAACTGCCGAGCGGCGGCGGTGCGAGCGTGGTCGGAGCGTTTGCACGCGCAGCGTGGGGCGTCGCCAAGACCGTCGCGCCGGTCGCCGGCAGCGCTCTCGCCAAGGCTCGCCACCCGGGCTTCATGCTCGCCGGCCATTTGCTCCAGTCGGTACCATCGGTGCTCGATGCGGTGGCGTCGCCGGTGGACGTGTGCGGCATCGAGACGGTCCTCTACCTCGACGACTCCGGCTCCATGCGCGGCAGCATCAGCATCAGCAGCAGCGGCAGCGGCAGCGGCAGCGGCAGCGGCAGCGGCGGCGACGGCGACGGCGGTGGCAGTGGATGGGGCGGCAGCTGGGGCAGCACGCTGCTCGACGAAGGCAAGCGCGTGCTCTCTACGATGGGACCGTTGCTGCGCGGCCCTACGCGCGTACTCAAATTTGGCGCCACGCCTACGGTACATTGCTCTAATGACCTCTGATTGCATGACCTCTGATTGCATCTGATTGCATACCGTACTCAAGTTTGGCGCCGCGCCTACGGTACATTTCTCTTCGAGGCGCACCCGATGGCGCTCTAATGACCTCTGATTGCATCCCTCATCGGTAAATTTCTCTTCGAGGCGCATCCGATGGCGCTCTAATGGCCTCTGATTGCATCCCTCATCGGTAAATTTCTCTTCGAGGCGCACCCGATGGCGCTCTAATGGCCTCTGATTGCATCCCTCATCAGGTTCTCGCTCCGAGAGAGGAGTCACCTCCGATGATGACGGAACTCATCTCGCTCGGATGGGATGGCTCATCAGGTGGCACGTACCTATGGCACATGATTCAGCAGGACGTGCTTGGCCGCTACCGGCCAGCGGGCGGCAAGCTCCGTCTCATCGTCATCACCGACGGACACGATACCCTCTCGCCTGCACAAGTACTGATTGCGACTTGAATGCGACTTGAGTGCGACTTGATTGCATCGTCATCACCGACGGACACGATACCCTCTCGCCTGCACAGTACGCTGGGTTGCGTGGGATGGATCCTCTGATGAACGACCTGCACGCCGCTGGGTATGATGTCGAGTGGCACGTTGTCGTCCTCGGCCAAGTGCGCAGACCCCTGATGGCCCTCTGATGTCCCCATGAGGACCCTCTGAGTACCCCCTAATGGCCCTCTAATGGCCCTCTGATGGCCCTAGGTCGAGCCACGCGAGCGCCACGCGGCCCTCTGCATGCAACCGCTCACCACCTGCGCCTCTCCCCACATAGGTCTCGCAGCGCGAGCGGTACGCGGCCCTCGCTGCGGCCACCGGAGGATCGTATCTCTAATGGCTACTAATGACCTCTGATTGCACCCCTCATCACAGGTACGCGGCCCTCGCTGCGGCCACCGGAGGATCGTATCTCTAATGGCCACTAATGACCTCTGATTGCACCCCTCATCACAGGTACGCGGCCCTCGCTGCGGCCACCGGAGGATCGTATCTCGCCGTCGAGGGCCGCTTTGACGAGCACAGCCGCGCCGCATCTGCATTCCTGGACGCGATTCACAACTCGGGCCGCCCTGATGGCGAGGCTCATCAGGAGCGCCGCCGTCGACAGAAGCAGTACGAGCTCGAGGTGCGGCGCGGCACCTCGGCCACTTTTGAGTGGTTTCGGCAGCTTGAGCCTCCCAAAAATGGACGAGACGGCTGAGTGCCGTTGCCGGCTCATCCAGCAAACCCATGCATAACGGTGACAATAAAAGATTTTGGACGGAGCTGCAGGACTGGCGAGATCTGACTTGACTTGCCTTGACTTGAGATCTAGTTTCCAAAATCGGGAAATTTGAGGATTTGTGATTGTTCTTCGCGTCCCGAATGTGGATACATGTACCGGCATCGGATGCGACGACACCGGCAGTGGAAACAACCTGAAGCCCGCTGTCGCGAACGCCAAGGGGCACGTGTACGTCCCTGAAGTCGACTTCATCGAGTGCTAGCTAGTGGGGCACGCGATCCTTCAGACACAAGAGTTTCACGATGTGTTGAAACAGCTCAATATATGGACGACTCCTCAAGATGCAAGCATATCGACGGGAACAGTGCCGTCGTCGTGCAGAACGCGCTGAGGCCCATCAAGGAGATCCAGAACTGCGACGGCGACGAGTATAATTGCTTCAACTTGAGGCTGATGTCCAAATCTCTGAACATCACCAAGGGGAAAGCCATAACTAGGTGGATCGAGTCCCGCCAAAAGTGGAGCGAGGGCAAGCCTCTCCCTCACAACGTCCGGGTCGACCTGCAGGATGCGTTCGACAAGTGCACAGCACTGAAGAACGGCGAGATTTTGCCAGAAGAGGTGAAATGCCTCGCGGCTATTCTCCGGAAGAGCCTAATAGATGCAGCGACTGATTTCGAGGGCTTTCTCGAAACACGGGCAGAAAAGCTGGACAAATCCTGTTACCGATGCATATACAGAGACCTGGCAACGAAGCTGGACAAACTGAAGGACACCATTGGGGATCTAAGGAACGAGTTTGAGAATGAGTGAGACGGCCTTGCGACGACAAATACGTTTACGAACGTGGCGGCTGGCCCTCGATGGCAGCCTCGACGCTGCGCCCGGGACCATCGCGTCGCGGTGAGCAGGGGCAGCGGCGGAGGCAGAGCGCAATAGGAGAGTGGGTTGGGGTGTGCAGTGGGTGCCTGCCCTATTTAACAAAAATTTCCCATTTCGGAATTTTCCCCCAATTTTGGTATTCATACGCACGTCCCGTGTTTGTCATGGCTCCCACAACTTTTGAGGCATTCCGGGAGTACACTGGCTGGCAACGCCCGGGACACGACCACGGCTGCCCTCCAGTGGAGGTCGTGCCCGGCGTGTGGACGGCGCACTATCACGACATCGACACGCAGGAGAAGCTCTTCGCCGCAACGAAAGGTGCACCCATCAAGATGGTGGTGAACTCCGCTTTGTCCCAGTGCGCATGCCGCACTGGCTTCTACGGGCCGGACGTGATTGTCATGGAGGTCGATTTGGAGGACGATCCGAACGAGCGCAAATACTTCGACCAAGGCAAACCGTCGACGAGCACGGTCGCGGACAAGTCGGTGCCGCTCAAGCTCCGCTGCGCGGGTGATGCAAAGAAAGACTTCACACCGGTATCCGTGGCGATCGAAGCGGTGCTTGCATCGGGTGGACACGTCCTCATCCACTGCATGGCCTCGCTCTCGCGCTCCCCCGCCTTCGTCCTCTCCCACATCATGCGCACCCGTAACCTGACGCTCCTCGAGGCGGCGCACGTGATGAAGCCCAAATGGGACGCCGTCTGGCCCTGCGACCGGTTCACGTTCCAGCTGATCGAGTACGAGGCGGAGCTCGCGAAGCCGAATCGCTTCTCGCAGGCCGAGTTGACCGCACTCCTCGATCAGGCGGCAGCGGCCGGTGCACTTCCGCCCGCCAATGCGCCTGCCAAGGCGTCCACCGTCGATGAGCCGCTCCAGATCAGCTGAAGAGGCAGGTAGCATGCAAGTGCTCACCAACGGCGCCCCTGATCAGCTGAAGTGGCGGGAAGTTGACCAAGAGTCGTACGGTTCTCTCACTCTCTGTGCGGGGGCGAATTTTGTGGGGTCAAGGTCCGTGCTAGTCCAGCACCTTGCGACTCGACCGCTGCGTGGCAGTGTTTCGTGTGGATGTGGCCGAGGCGGTGCGTACGGTATGTGAATTAATTGTTACTGACCCTGACCGTCCTTTGAGACTTTGTGGTGAGGGCGGGTGGACCGCGACGAAACTGACTAAATGTACTTGTGAATTCACGGGGGGTAATCGGAAGCCATGGCCGCGTCGAGTGGTTGCAGCTTTGTTGCGGCCGACGCCGCGATCGTCGAAGCGTTCCGTCGCGGCGACAAGTCTGTGGTCCTCATCGACAGCGAGCACCCTGAGTGCAGGATTGAGCTGCTCGCCGCCCACGCCGCCGTCGACAAGGCAAGCGGCCACGGCGCCGCGCCTCTGCACGCCGCGTGCTACAAAGGCGACGACGACTGCGTGCAGCTGCTTCTCGCCGCCCACGCCGCCGTCGACGAGGCAGACAGCTACGGCTACTCGCCTCTCTTCTGCGCCTGCATCGAAGGCCACGGCGGCTGCGCGCGGCTGCTGATCGCCGCCCACGCCTCCATCGACAAGGGAGACAGCAAGGGTACCACGCCTCTGCACGCCGCCTGCAACAAGGGCAACTTGAACTGCGTGCAGCTGCTGCTCGCCGCCCACGCCGTCGTTGACCAGGCAGGCAGCGACGGCTTCACGCCTCTGATCGCCGCCTGCGGCACAGGCCACGGCGACAGCGCGCAGCTGCTGCTCGCGGCCCTCGCCGCCATCAACCACGCAGCCTGCAACGGCGCAACGCCTCTGCACGCCGCCTGCTGCAAAGGCGACGGCGGCTGCGTGCAGCTGCTGCTCGCCGCCCACGCCGTCGTCAGCCCGGTAGCCAGCGACGGCCGCACACCTCTGCACGCCGCCTGCTACAAGGGCCACGTCGACTGCGTGCAGCAGCTGCTCGCCGCACACGCTGCCGTCGACCATCCAGACAGCGACGGCGCCACGCCTCTGTACGCCGCCTGCATCGAAGGCCACGGTGACTGCGTGCGGCTGATGCTCGCCGCCCACGCCGCCGTCGACCACGCAGGCAGCAACGGCGCCACGCCTCTGATCGCCGCCTGCAACAAAGGCGACGGCGGCTGCGTGCAGCTGCTGCTCGCGGCCCACGCCGCCGTCGACCACGCAGCCAACACCAGCCAAACGCCTCTGATCGCCGCCTGCACCAGAGGCGACAGTGACTGCGTGCGGCAGCTGCTCGCCGCCAACGCCGCCGTCGACCACGGATCCAACGACAACATCACGGCTCTGTTCGCCGCCTGCATCGAAGGCCACAGCGACTGCGTGCGGCTGCTGCTCACCGCCCACGCCGCCGTCGATCAGCAAAGCATCGACGGTATCACGCCTCTGTACGCCGCTTGTCTCGCGGGCTCGATCGACATTGTCAAGCTGCTCGTGCATGCTGGCGCACGCACCGACGTGCGAACCAAAGGGGGCACACTCCTCGATGTTGCAGAGTCAAAGGGCCACACCGCCTTGGCAAGATTCCTTCGCAGCAGGCGCCGCGCACCTGCTGCGGTCGCTCCGGTGTCGATTGCGGAGCGTGCGGCAGCCGAGCGGGCAGCCGAGCTTGCCGCTGCGGCTCTGCTGGCTGAGGAGGAGGCGGAGGCGGCGCACAAGCAGCAGGCGCAGAAGAAGAAAGCGAGCAAGAAAGCCAGAGCCAAGCAGGCAGGGGCGGGCGAGGCGAGAGTGCCGGTAGCGAACGCGTCAGCGGCCGCGAGTGTCCGCGCCGAGGCGGACAACGAGGTTTTGGCGGCGGCTGGCGACGAGGACGGCGTGGGTCCCGCTCCTTCTGCCGCCGCCGACGAGGCGCTACGTGTGGCCATGGCGGCCGCGCAGTACGAGGGCCTGGTCGGTGCGATCGAGGAGCACCACGCGCTAGCGAGCGAGGGTGTGTTGGCGGAGGCAAGGGCGATGTGCGAGCGCTTGCACACGATGCGCAAGCAGGAGAGCCAGAAGCTGCGTGGCAAGCACGCGGCGGAGATGGAGATGCAAGCCAGCCTGTCGAAGCTGTCATTGCTCGAGGTCACACAGCCGCCGCCGGCCATCCTTGCGCAACTGCCACCATCTGCGCACACGCTGCGCAGTGTTCCGATGGCCCTGCACAGGTCGAGCGGCGCGGGCACGTCCCAGGTGAGTCAGGGCCCCGCCACCGGCGATCCACACCGGCGATTCACACACAAGTGGGAATGCCGCCGGTGCACCTTTCTCAACAACGGCGCGCTCACCGAGTGCGAAATTTGCGGCCAGGGGGCGCAGACAACGAACGCAGGCTCAGCATCCGCAGAAGCGGCGTCAGCATCGGAGGCCGTTGAGGCTGAGGAGGGCGTGGAGGCGATCGCTGCGGCAGAGGCGGCCGTAGCGGAGGCGGCGGAGGCGGAGATGGCCGCGGCGGCCGCAGCCGCGGCGGCTGTGCAGACGTCAAAGGAGGCCAAGGAAGCGGCGGTACCGGTAGCAGCGCTCAAGGCCGCCAAGGCGGAGGCCACGCGGGCAGCCAGGGCTCAGGCGGAGGCCAAGGAGGCTGAGGCGATCAGGCAAGCAGCGGAGGCAGAGAGGGCGGAGGCGGAGAGGGTGGAGGCGGCGGATGTGGAGTGGGCGGAGGTGGAGAGGGCGACGGCAGAGAGCGCTGGCCGCGGCCGGCAAGCGGGGCGTGAAGGGCGCGTTCCGATGATCGCCCATTCCTCGCCCCCTGCCCCTGCGCCACCATCGGCCCCAGCACCGGCTGAAGGTTGTATGCCAGCGGAGAGGCCTCTGACGCTCGCCGACGTGGGCAACTTCACCGGCCGTGTGCACGACGAGGCACCCGAATCGACCATCGGTGGGCAGACCACGTGCATCGTGTGCATGGTGGGGCCCAAGTCGCACCTTGCGGTGCCGTGCGGCCATCAGCTCGCGTGCGAGCGCTGCACGACCAACATGAAGATTTGCCCGTACTGTCGCACGCCCGTCCAGTTTTGGCTGATGGCACGATTGGTGTAATCTTGTGTACAGCTGAGCTGATCTCAAATGTATCTCGTTATCCATGCTTATGATTGTCATGAACGGAATGTCCAGTCACCACGACGTCGGAAGCGTTGCGAGGAAGGTTGTCGGTTCACACATCACAGCACACAGGAGCGTCGATTTAGGGCATTAGATGAGCTCGTCGACACGACCCCGACCCGATCGGACGCCATAGACGCTATCGCGGAATCGACGGTATACCGGTACAGCCCGCACGAAGCAGTCTGTAAAAAAAATTCTCGTTCCTCTGGCCTCTTACCTCCTCTATCCGTCCGCACCGACCGTCGCGGCGCGGTAAACGTATATACTCACACATGCGTCATGCGCCTCACACCTGAGCCACCGATGTCACACGCGCTTACTCTCGCTGCCGGCACAAGGACGAAGGAGTACTCTAGTATACTCGACTACGATCAACGTGCCGACCAACCACCGACCAGCATCCAGGTTCCAGCTGAACGCATCCACGGGGTGCTTGCGCGGAGCGGTCAGACCCACGGGCGCGCGCCCTTGACGAACACCTGCGCCGCGACGCCCAGCTTGCCGTTGATCAGGAAGAAGGCGTCTCTCACGAGCTGTGGAAGCGTGCCCGCGCCGCCGCCCGCCGTCTCCATCGCCCCCAGCAATCTCGACTCGATCTGGAGCGCCACGACGGGCGCGCGCCGTAGCAGCGCGTAGCTCTGGAGCGGGCTGACGAACCTCGCGAGCCAGTCGACGATCCCTGACGAACCCGACGAGCCCGACGAAGCCGACGAAGCCGACGAAGCTGACGAAGCTGACGAAGCTGACGAACCTCGGTCGCTCCTCCCGCGGGCGGCGGCGAGGCGCGCGGCGAGGCAGTACCCGTCTTGGATCGCCTGGTTGGCGCCCTGGCCCAAAAACGGTGCCATCGCGTGGGCCGCGTCCCCTATGAGCACTGCGCGCCCTCCGCGCGAGACCCATGGCGCCGTGGCGTCGTGCTCGTACACGCCGAGCTCGAAGCAGCGCTCACAACGGCGCGCGACGGAGCGCACCTCCTCGGGCAGCCCCGCGCGCTCGAGCCGGCGCAAGCACTCCTCCCGCACGTCGCTCACATCCCAGTTGGAGTTCTCATCAGGGGCGCGCCCGCCGCCTGGGCGGCCAGTGCCAGCAGCAGCGGCCGGGTCTGCAAACGCGACGGCGAGCGTGTTGGACGGTCAGGTGGTAATCACAGGTCCGATGATGCAATCAGAGGCCATCGGGTGCAAGCACGCGTCATCATGCTTCGTCACCTGCGAACACGACGGCGAGCATGTCAGAGGTCGTGCCGTCGGCCGAGCCGGTGCCATAGGAGCCGGTGAGCGCGTACACCCCCTCACCAAACCACTGATGGAACTCGCCTTCAGAGCCTCGTGGCCGCGAGCCGCCGCCCGGCACGACACCGAACTGCACGCGAATGCCGCTGTATGTCGGTGGCGACGCTCCCGCTCGACCGTCCGCATCCGCATGGCTTGCTTCGACGTGCTGCCGCACACGCGACGAGAGGCCGTCCGCCCCAACGACGAGGTCGAACCGCTCGGCCGTGCCGTCCTCGAAGACCAGCTCGACGCCCGAGGCATCCTCGCTCATCGACTCCAGCCGGCGTCCCAGCTGCAACGACGCCGACTCCGGGAGCGCATCGACAAGCATGCGCTGAAGCGCGTCTCGCATGATGGAGAAGGCCTGCGGCGTGCCGTCGGCTGCGACGAGGGCGGGCTCGGCACTCACCAGCGATGCGACGTCAATGTCCAGCAGCTCGAAGCCGCCGCTCTTTCGGCTCAGGATCCTGCGCACAGGCAGCGCTGCGCGCTTCACCTGCTCGCCAAGCCCCAGCCTCGCCAGCACGGCGGCACCGCCGTTGATCTGGATGCCGCCGCCAGTCCCAGGCTTGAGCTCGGCACGGCGGTCGAAGACCACAATCTCCTCCACGCCCGTATCGAGCTCGCCCAGAGCCCGCGCGAGCGCCAGCCCGCCGATGCCGGCGCCCACGACGGCGACGCGACGAGGCGACGTCACAGCCATGCTCGGCGGCGACGTCCGTCGTGCATTGGCGAGGATGCGCGACGAGATCAACGCTGGACCAAACGCCGAGCGACTCGGATCGGCAGACAGAAGAAGGAGGACGGCCGTCACTTTATGCATTGCCTTCGGCCGCGTTTTCATATACGAAGCCGCGTTCACAAAGTTTAGACCGCGTTCTCCCGGGCGAGATCGTGTCCGTCATGTAAAAAGAGGACCTAGCTGGAGGCACACTCACAAGACACACTCGGGGGCGTGATCGCAAACATATGGAATTTTGTGAGACTAGCGTAGTGGATCCTGCATGGCCTTTTCATACCAGCGCTTCGTGGTGACCATTTCCTTGGAGTTGACATGCACCGTATGTGCGCACGCGGGGTCGTTGACGGCCATGCGCCTGGCCACCTTCTCCATTTGACCAAAGACGGACCCGAGCGCATTCTCCACGATCTGCTTGAGCACCCATGATGGAGTGGCGGCGGGGATGGCGTCCGCCATTTGGAAGACCATGCGCACGCTGCCCTCACCGACAGGTTGGATCATTACGTCGATGTGTGTAGCGGAGCTCCATGACCCTAGCAACTTGAAGGCGCCAGACTCGCTGGTATTGGTCGGCGGTAACACGCCGGTGGGCAGCGGGTGAGGCCAGTCGGGCGGCGGGCGGCACGAGAGCAGCATGCAGCCCGAACGCTGTCCGTCGTCGCCGGCACGCGCCATGTCGTCGCATGCCACCCCCCGCAGAGGCATGTCGACGTTGATAAACGACGTCTCAATGAAGAGCTGAAGGTACACCTCGCCAGGGTCCACCTCACCTGATGAGGGGGGCAATCAGCGGTCATCAGCGGCCATCAGCGGCCATCAGGTACACCTCGCCCGGGTCCACCTCACCCAGCATCTTGCCGCCCGAGACGAAGGGGAACCAGTTGGGGTACAGCGACGCCTCTCGCCACATGAGCATGCAGTCGGCCGCGCGCACGCCGTCGAGCGTCGCCACGACCTTGCCGGCAGTGCGCGAGTGGGTGGCGCTCTGGCGACGCAGCAGGACGGAGAGGCCTGCCTCGTCCCGAATCACCTCCCAGTCGCTGCTCTCCGCGCACTCGCCCTCCTCGCTTCTGAGATCGGCCTGCGCCCGCCGGAACTGATGGATGCGAGCTTCGAGCTCGCCCCCATCGGAGAGCAGTCGACTGAGCGCCGCCTGCGCCTCGCCCGGAGCGTCCCAAGCGTCCCACAACGAGACGGCCGAGCCGCTTCGCTTCGAGAGTTCAGCGCGCAGTGCATCGAGCAGCACGCCCGCCTCGAGAAAGCGACGATCGTCTTTGAGACACCGCAGCTGCTCGACCGCGCCCATAAGTGAAGAGATCTTCGGGGAGCCGGTAATGGAACAGGAGGAGGCGGTGGTGATTCGTTGGTTGCTGCTGCCGTGGAACCGCGCCTTGGATGGAGGTCGCCTCGACACAGGTCGTCTGCAAAGTAGCCACAAGTTGAGTGCGACGCTGGTTGCCAACAGCAGCAGCACGAGGGCGTGCGGCGTAATGCTCACGGTCAACGTCAATGGCGTTGACCAATCACCGTCGTGGTGAAAGCTGACAACGCGCATGACCACGAAGGACCCTCGATGCGCATCGAAAACCCGTGGGGTTTGGATGAAGTTGTGAAACGGTAACGGCAACCGCCGCCGCTTAGGGCGATGTGTGACCTCCTATACCCCCTTAACGCAACCCTTCAGCGAAGAAGTTGAAGAGTTTTGACGAATCTCGAACCAAATGCGACCACTTTGCCTCGAGCCTGGCCAGAGAGAAGCCCGCGTATGAAGACTTCAATGCGTGCTCCAAGAAGACAGCCCGGTCACCTCTGTAGAACTTATCTCAAAACCCAACATGAGCTCCACCAAGATGTCTCGATGCCCCACATGAGCTCCGCCGAGGTGGTGCACCACTTGGCCTTTGGTGACATCTTCGTGCAGAGCCCTGATTTGCGCTGGTGCCTGCTGCACAACTGCGAAGTGGAATCGCTCGCCGTCATGCGGCAGCTCTGCTCCACGTTCATGCGAGATGTGCCAAGGGTCATCAACAGCAAGGACTGGCAGCTGAAACATCGTTGCGTCATTCTGTACAAGGAGTCCAGCAGAAAGCAGCGCACGACATTCTACCGACAATTTTTTCTGTATCCGCAGGAGGCTGTCTGGCTCGCCATCATCACGGGCAGCGACATGGCACGGCCGGACCTTCTGATGCGGCAGCTTGCCAGCGGCATGGCTTCGAGTCGCGTGTTCAGTTTTATCTGGACTAACTTCGAAGACAGTCAAGACTCGAGCCGCGCGGACTATGATCCCGAGCTGCAGCTCGCGCTCGCCCTCTCCCTCTCGATGCACGAGCAGGAGCAGGAGCAGCTTCAGCAGGAGCAGCTGCTACAGCAGCGACATCTCAGCACGCCGCCGCGGGATCTCGGCTTGCAACGTGGGTGGACGGCAACAATTTGCTGCTCTAATTGCCTCATTTCCTAAGGAGGTACTTCGAGGCTTGGCTTGCGTCGACGGAGCGCGCGGCCGCCGCTTGGGGCCGCCGCCCGCAGGCCCAGGAGGTCATCCTGTACAAGGAGTCCAAGGACAGTAAGCTGGGCGTGACATTCTACCGACGCGATCCGCAGGAGGGCGGCGCGCCGGAAGCGGCCGGCCATCATCAGCCGGCTCGGCGCCACTGGCCCGGCCGTCGGCAAGCTGTTTGTCGGTGAGCGTATCATGTCAGTGCAGGGCCAAGACGCCCGGGGCCCGCTGCATGCTGCGCGGCTGCTGCGCGAGTCGAAGAGCTCCTTGAAAATTGAAAAGCTACCGAAGCGCGCTGACTTCGATGCGAAGTACGAGGAGTATGCGCAATCTGATCATATGTTGCGTGGCGCGTCTAAAGTTCTAATTCAATGCGTGGCCATTGTCATGGGCCATTGTGCATTGATGGGGTCTTCCACTCCCTCACAGTGCGAGGTCGATATCCGGGACCCCCACGATGAACGCGGACAATGGACACCAACCAGCGCGTCGCATGCACGCGCGAGGTGGATATCGGACCGCCTCTGTCACACAGCGTCAACCCATGCGCATACATCTTACATGTACCGTACGGTCGCGAATGTGTAGCCGATTTAGCAGTCCCCGCGACCCCGCCCGCGGCCACTGGTTACCCAAGTACTCAACGGTCTTTGTCGCGGAGAGAGATACACGACAGTCTTCCGTCCTTGCCACCACTCCTGCCGGGTGCTTGTCACTTTGCTCGTCACGTCTCACGACGCCGAGTGGATTTCGATCTGTACGTGCCGGGCGGACTTGTCCTTCTCCTTACTTGGCTGCGTCGTGGGCTCGGGAGATCTCTTGCCCGGGTCTGCAACCCAATCAATCGTCGTGGGCTCGGGAGATCTCTTGCCCGGGTCTGCCACCCAGCTCATGTCGGAGTCGGCGGAGAAGTTGGTGCCCTGGGAAAAGGAGTTGCCCGGGATTACGGCGCCGGAGAAGTTGTTGCCCAGGTGAAAGAGTTGCCCGGTGTTAGTGCCGGAGAAGTTGTTACCCTGGTAAAAGGAGTTGCCCGGGGTCACGGTGTAGGCAAGCTCGTTATGGAACGATTTGTCGATGTTAGCCATCTCTTCCTTGGTGGGCTTGAGCCGCAGGAACAAGCCAATCAGGCGGAGAAGGACGATCGAGACAACGTAGCTGTACAATGCTGCGAGTGACGTTGCGGCAAGCTGTTTGCCGAAGAGCAGACCACTCCGCGCAGGGCTGCCGCTGATTGTGGAGTCGGCGAATACGCCGGTAAGCACCGAACCCAGCGCGCCGCCCATCCCATGCACACCCCAGACGTCGAGCGCGTCGTCCCAGCCTGCGTGGTTCTTGAGCATGCAACAGCCGTAACAGAAGACGGAGGCAAGGATGCCGATGACAAAGGCTGCCCACGGGCGCACAAAGCCCGCACACGGCGTGATCGTGGCGAGGCCGGCGACCGCGCCAATGCACAGGCCGACGAGCGAGGGCTTGCCGTTACGCAGCCACTCGATCGCGACCCAAACGGTGAGAGCAGTCGAGGCGGTGATCTCCGAGTTGACCGCGGCAATGGCGGCGCTGCCTGTCGACGCGAGGGCCGAGCCGCCGTTGAAGCCGAACCAGCCGAACCAAAGGAGCGCCGTGCCGAGCGCGACGAAGGGGATATTGTGCGGCTGCGAGTCGACTTTGGCGCCTTCGATCTTTTCGCGCGAGCCCAGCACGTGGACCGCCGCAAGGGCGGAGAAGCCGGCGGTGGTGTGCACCACAATGCCACCGGCAAAGTCCCGGACGCCCCAAGCGGCCATCCAACCGCCGCCCCATATCCAGTGACAGAACGGCGCGTAGACGAGTATGATCCAGAGGCTGATGAAGATGAGGTATGGGCCAAAGCGGAGACGATCCGCGAAGGCGCCGGTCATGAGCGCTGGCGTGATGCAGGCGAACATGCCCTGGTAGCCCGCGAAGACGAGGCCCGGAATATCGGAGACGACAGTGCCCGCGACGCGCGAGGGGTCGACGTAGTTGCGATAGAGCGGGCTGTCGTCCACGTTGTTGAAGGCGCCGAAAGTGGTGATCGAGCCCCAGATAAAGTAGGTGTGGCCAAAGCAGAGGGAGAAGACGAAGAGGAACCAGAGGACGAAGATCAGGCCCATCGCAACAAAGTTTTGCATCAGGATTGCAATGACCGAGCTGCGGGCACAAAGGACGCGCGAGAAACGATCCAGCATCAGCAGTATCAGCATCATCAGCAGCATGAGCGTCTCAGGCCGACAGGGCGTCCTTGCAAATATCAGGGTCTCTTACTTGTGTCTGAGGAGTCCAGCATAGAAAAATGCAAGGCCGGGCAGCATGAGCTGCACCAGTGCCATGCTAATTAGCATCCAGGCCGTGTGGCCAGAGTCTATGGCACCGGCTTGCGTCATTTTGAGGCTGGGCCCTGGGTTGAGACAAATCACTCTGAAGATTGCGCGGACCTCGCCCCGTGAGATGCCCCGTGTCTCCAGAAAGATACGGAACGCCCCTTTTGCGTCGTCAATAACTGAACCTCATTGCCTCAATGACATTGTAAGCGCTTTCATACCAAACTATTAATCATCCTAATGATCTCGGTTCGTTGCAATCAAGCACTTTCGCGATTGAGATTCAACACGCTCGTTTCTCTTTGGATTGCCGTGACGGGACCCTTTAGATGAAGCCCGGCGTACTGTACTCGAGATCGAGGACGTGATGGCGGCTGACGCGATGGGTGTCGAAGAGTCCCAAGCGCGACTCGTTCACGAAGAGAAGGCTCCCTGCCCCATCCTGAAGGCGATGGCAACCAGGGGCAATCAGAGGCTATCAGAGGCTATCAGAGGCTATCAGGGGGGATACAGAGGGAATTAGTAAAATTAGTAAAATTAGAGGCAATTAGAGGCACGTAGGAGCGCCGAGTAGTTTGCCTTCGGCACATCCCACACGGTCGCGCAACCGTTCGAGCTGTCGGATGGCGGTTCACAAGTGATCCTACTAGTAAGAATGTCCGAAGCAGACCTCGCGTACACAACTACATTGTATCCCCGCATCGAAATCCCGCGGAGTTTGGAATAAGTTGTGAAACCCCAACCCATATTAGGCGGTCGTCTGACCTACTTTCCTTTTGTTGTTAGAGTTTTGACGAATCTCGAACCTTATTTTTATACCAAATGCGACCACTTTTACGGCCTGCAAGCGTGCCAGTCAAGTGCACGTACGAGTACGTTCTCCAAGAAGACAACGCGGTCAACTCAGTGTCACCTCTGGTCCTCGCCTCGCCAATATCATGGAACTGATCTCGATGCCCCACATGCGAGGCCAACACTTGCGAGAGCAACAGCGAGAGCAACAGGTGCGACTCCATGCGAAGGCGGCCGAGGAAGAGGCGGCGGCCGAGCGGGCGGCGGCCGAGAAGGGGAAGGCGATGAAGAGGGCACTCGCTAATTGGCTGAAGCGGGCCGAGGCGACGAAGAGGGCACTCGCTAATAGGCTGAAGTGGCTGAAGAAGAGGGCACTCGCTAATAGGCTGAAGTGGCTGAAGTTATATGCGCATTTGTGGTCGAGCTACGAGTATTCGATACGACGTCCTGCACGTCTCGAGGAGCTCGGCACATTTCGGGATCAGAGCAATGAGATCCTGCGAGTCAGTTGGTCGGCGCCCCCCCCACTCATCTGTCGGTGCCCCTCTGCGCTCATCCGCCACGTACGAAGACACCAGCGAATCGCCCTGATTTGGCGAGGGCTGGCAAACGCGGCGCTCAATGCAGAGGTGGGGGAGCTCTCATGGCAGCCCGACGAACCGCGAAGGAAACCGCTTCTTGACCGTATGTTGTCCACACCTCTCCGTATGCTCGCCAGAGCCCCGGCGAATCCTTCGCGCCCACTCACATGCCGCGAACACACAATGCTCACCCGAGTGCGCCTCGCGGCTCTCGCCGCTCGTCCGGGAGCTTTCCCGCAGCAGCAAAGCCAATCGCCATTGAGCTTCGATTCGCGCCGCATGGTTGTGCCACCGAGTGACCGCTCATATCACCGGCCCTACGGGAGCCCACCAGTCTTGGGAGCTGAGTCGGCAGCATCACCGACCACGCCAGTGGCTGTGGAGCCTTCGGCGGAGGCAGCGTCAGCGGCAGAGGCGGCCGAGGTGGTGCTCCCCCTGACCTTTGGTGACATCTTCGTGCAGAGCCCTGCTGTGCGCTTGTGCCTGCTGCACAACTGCGAAGTTGAATCGCTCGCCGTCATGCGGCAGCTCTGCTCCACGTTCATGCGAGATGTGCCAAGGGTCATCAACAGCAAGGACTGGCAGCTGAAACATCGTTGCGTCATTCTGTACAAGGAGTCCAGCAGAAAGCAGCGCACGACATTCTACCGACGCTATCCGCAGGAGGCCGGCTGGCTCGCCATCATCACGGGCAGCGACATGGCACGGCCGGACCTTCTGATGCAGCAGCTTGCCAGCGGTATGGCTTCGAGTCGCGTGTTCAGTTTTATCTGGACTAACTTCGAAGACAGTCCTGACTCGAGCCGCCTCGACAGTAGCTATGGGAAGGCAAAGAAGTGCCACCCGCGTCCACACGCGCCGCCGCGGGATATCGCGGGCGGCTTCGACGCGGATGGCGGCGGCTCGGGCGGCGGCGGCGGTGGAAGTGTCGCCGAGGGGCGTGATGAACGTCACATCGAGCGCGTAAAGGCCCACGCCATGCCCGATTATTGGGAGAAGCGCATTGCGACCACGTCGCCGGATGGCTTCGCCGCGATTCTCCTGGATCCCACTGGTCGCGACCGTAGGACGTGGGCCGCACTCCAGCAGCTGCTGCAGACCGACCCAGAGAAGCTGAAACTGAGGAGGGGCACCACGCACGACCGGCTGGAGCTCACGTGCGCGTGGCGCCTCGAGAACCCGGCGCTGTGGGAAAAGTACATGAGCGGCGTGCAGGGTGTGATGAACGACATGAAGCGTATCCGGCAGGGGCGAGTGGCATCCGCGGGCGGCGCGCCGCCTCTTACATGCGGCGTAGCGGACACCCTACCCGGCGACCTGCGCGTGGATGTCAATGAGGCCTTCCTGATGCACGGCACGAACGCCGGCGTGCTCTTCAACATCCTCTCCACGGGCTTGAACGAGCGCTTCGCAAGCACGAAAGCCGCATACGGCGAAGGCTCCTACCTGGCCGAGGACGCGGGCAAGAATGACCAGTACACCAGGGTGGATCTGCAGTACGATGGGGACTCGGAGCTGCACCAGCGGCTGTACGCGCACGGGTGGCACCCGGGCAAGGTCTTCTACATCCTCGTGTGCCGTGTGGCGCTCGGCCATCACGTGCGTACACATCAGATGGGTGCACAATCCACGAGCACCGATACGGGTCGACGCGTGTTCCCGATCTCGTTCCGCGAGCTCGACACGGTGGCCGGCGTTTCTCCGCCCGTGCACCACCACTCGCTGCTTGCACCCGACCCGACCCCATCACAGGTGCGCTACCGCGAGTTCATCGTCTTCCACTCTGAGTACATCTACCCCGAGTACCTGCTGGCCTACCAGCGGTACGAGGGCGGCCGTGGGCCGATGGCGTGAGTGTGCCGAGTGAGTGTGGGCGCGCTTGAGTGGGCTAAGAGTGGGCAGTGTCTGGAACGGAGCATGACCGCGCGCCAGTATGTGAGAGTTCTTCGAACCCGCGGCCCGATCGCATGAGTCTTGGCAAGCGTGTGTGCGGGATCCCGACCTGGTGCGGAGTGTGCGGAGTGTGCGACTGAGGCGGTATGAGACTGAGGCGAGGCGCCGAGACTCAGACTGAGGCGGCGGCGCCGTTCTCAGTCGTGTAAAGGTGCGCCCGGCGCGAGATTTTGACCTTGGGCGTTGGGGGAGAGTTTCAACACTCAGGTAATTTCTAACTCCTTACCGCTACATGGTGTTTCAACATAGTGGGGCGCGAGATTTTGACCTTGGGGGAGGGTTTCAGCACTCACAGGTACTTACTCTATAGTGTTTCAACATAGTGACTGAGCCTGAGACCCTTCTTCCGTGTCGCTTCGTGTATTCGAACTTGAACTCAGGGGGGCTTGCCAAGGTTGATCGCTGCTAGCCCGCCCCTGGGACTGAAGCCCGCGTACTCGAGATCGAGGACGTGATGGCGGCTGACGCGATGGGTGTCGAAGAGGCCCAAGCGCGACTCGTTCACGAAGAGAAGGCTCTGCCCCCATCCTGAAAGCGATGGCAACCAGGGGCAATCAGAGGCCATCAGAGGCCATCAGAGGCTATCATGGGGGGATACAGAGGGAATTAGAGGCAATTAGAGGCACCTAGGAGCGCCGAGTAGTTCGCCTTCGGCACATGGTCACGCAGCCGTTCGAGCTGTCGGATGGCGCGAACGAAGCGCACGCGTTCAAACGCCGGGTGCTGCGGACTCATGCGGCCGTTGACGTTCACGCCTCGCCAGTCGTAGAGCTCACGGTTCACATGCATGTTGAGCCGGTAGACGGAGTACCTGATAAGGGGCATCAGATGACACCATCAGGTGCCATCAGGTGCCATCGACTGTAATCAAGAGCCATCAAGAGCCCTCAAAAGCGGTCGGGAGTACCCCAGCTTGTGATGCAGACGCTATCAGGTGCCAACATCATCAATTGCAATCAAGAGCCATCGAAAGCAGTCGGGAGTACCCCAGTTCGTGCTGCAGCGCGTAGATGTCGTCGACGGAGCCGGCGCGGGGATTGGCCACCAGTCGATTGGAGCGCGAGACGCACCTTGATCAGGGTGGCAATTAGGGAGGCAATTAGGGGGGCAATTAGGGTGGCAATTAGGTTGGCAATTAGACGCCATCCGATGCAATCAAGAGCCTTCAGATGCATGCGCCACCGGTCGATTCGAGCGCGTGCCACACAGATGCTTGCGCGCGTTCTCAGGACGGTTGCATGCAGCGATACGCGTCCGACCATCACCGAGCTCGACCATGATCGCATCGAGCTCGACGCGAGATTGACGAATCATCTGGAGGGCCTCGGCAAGGAGAGCGCCGTCGTGAGAGTCTATGTCGATCTTAAGCAGCGTCACGTGTTGACCATCCAGAAGCCTGCCCAACCCCCCAAGGAAATTAGGGAGGCAATTAGGGTGGCAATTAGGGTGGCAATTAGGGAGGCAATTAGGGAGGCAATTAGGGAGGCATTTAGATCTAGAAGCCTGCCCAACTCCCAAGGCGTCGGCGCCCACCACGGGCTGTCAGAGGCACACAGAGGTACATAAAGGCACTCAGAGGCCATCTCAGAGGCACTCAGAGTCCATCTAAAGAGGCTATCTCAAGAGACCATCTCAGAGGCGAGAGGCGGATCTCACACCTGCCCAACCCTAGCGTCGGCGCTCGCCACGAGCCTGCGGCACGATCGTCCGCTGTGCCTATCGAGCACGGCTTGTACACGCCGTATGGCCCGCCTTTAAATGCAAGGGTGCCTCCCTCCACCGCGTGGACGTCCCTCACGACAGCAGCGTGGGTCACCTGCCATCTCATCCGAAAGGAAAGGAGCGAATGAGGAGCGAATCTGATGACATCTCAACGGCAATCAGCGCGTCCCTCACGACAGCAGCATGGGTCTAGCGTGGGTCTAGCGTGGGTCACCTTGAGCCGTGCGCCAAAGCTCGGACCGTTGAGAGAAGCGGTCGCTTGGATGGCATCCACGAAGAAGGGCGTGGGCTCATAGCAGCGGACGTTTGCGCCGAGCGCCGCGGCCTGTGCGGCGCACGTGGACGAGGCCATCAGTATGCAATCGAACCCAATCACGAGGTCATCAGGCTCTCAGACGCAATCTCGAGCCATCTCGCATCTTTGCATCTGACGCAAAGCAGCACCTGTGCAGCAAAGTAGCCGAGATTACAGCCAATGTCAATGTAGAGGCACGGCGACGTACTATTCGGCTCGTGTGCGCTGCGCTCGCAGCCCAAGAGCAGCGACGTGAGCACCTCGGCAGATTCAGCCTCCGGCTCGGAGCACCCCGCCCTGCCTCCCTCCGCACTGTCGCTCGCTAGTTGCTCGCACTGGGCCGAAGATGTCAATCGCGGGCATGCGAGTGTGAAAGGAGGGGCTGGCCACGGAGGGCCGATCCGAACTGTCGGCCAGACAGATGACACAGCCGCAGCAGCCGCAGCAGCCGCAGCAGGAGCAACGGGAGCAGAAGATGATGATGATGATTCCCCAGCGACGGCAAGGCGACGTGAAGAGAACTGTGAAGAGGCTGGTGCGGGTGCCGCTGCGGCGGCAGCGGCGGCAGCCTCAGCTCGTGGAGCGGCGGCAGCCTCGCCCTGCACGAGGCGGGTTGCGAGCCGGTAGCAATCGTCGAGTCGAACGCGTGAGCAGTCTACTTCCCCGCTCGCGCGCACCACGATCGCGGGGAAGGAGGCGACGCAGCCAGGCACGACGATCGCGTTGCCATGCGTCGCGAGGTCATGGGGTGTACCGAGCGGCGGCTCTGCAGCCATCCCCTTCTCCATCCCCTTCTCCATCTCCGCATGCATCCCACTGCCACCGCCAAGCCCTTGACCAACCTCAGCATGCAAGTGCTCGTCAGGGCGCTCGCGATGGAAGGAGCACTCGGGCAAGGGGCGATCGTGGTATAGCTCCCGTCGAAGCAGGAAGAGCTCCGCACCCTGGCTGCGCGCGACCTGGAAGGAGCCACGCATGCAAAGGCGGTCTACCACCCCGTACGCGCGTGCAAAGATGTAACGAGCCCAGGCGATCGGCATCACGAAGAACCAGTCGCCCGCAACCATTGTCTCGTTGTGCCGACGGTAGACGGCCGCCGGGCTGGCGGGATCCGCCTTGCGAATAAAGATGGGCACATGGGCGGCGGAGAGGGCCGCGATGATCAACGAGGGGGCACCGGGCGGCCAGCTGGTGCGCGCGCGCAGGTAGAGGATATCAGGACGCGTGCGTAGAACGTGCGTGAGCTGGAGCGTGCTGCTGCCGATGGGCTGGCGCTGCTGTCGCTTCTGGTCCATCCATTCGACGCACTTCCACAGCTCGAGATACTGCAGAAAGCCCGACCTTCCAGGCCCCTTGTTTCCGTAGCGGTCGGGACCTGCGTGCCCCGGCGCGCAGCATCTCTCACGCCGATGGTGGTCGCAGGAGGACTCGTTGTGCAGCGTGATCTGCAGTGCTTGCAAGTGAGGATGGAGCGGCCGCAGCTCCGCACGCAGCGTGGCCTCGTCGTCATTCCAGTGTGCCGCGCGCGTCAGGGTGCAGAGCGTTTGGTTTTGTGTGAGCGCGATGCCATCACACGAGCTCACACGCGCGATGCTCATGTAAAGCGCCGCGACCCGCACCTCCTGGAGGAGATCAACGAGCGCGCTGCGCATGGGTGCGAGGTGGAATGAGCGTGCCTCGCCGGTAACGCACGCGCCAACGGAGAATGGTAGTGACATGGTGACCGAACGTGTGGGGCTAAAGCGGAGAAACTACTATCCTATTCATGTGCACATGCATGCATTCAGACAACGTGTCCGAGGTGTGATGTGATCACTGAAAAAACGGCCCCGGCGTTCCCATCGGTGTGAACGTTCCCGAAAAACACCGCCCTCGCCGCGATGTCTTCGGCACTCCAGAGCGCGCTTGCGGTGCTGCTCGCGTGCGCCGTGGTGATGCTGCTACTTAACATGATGCACGTGCTGAGCCACGAGGACGCGGGCGTCGTGCAGGCGGTCTCGGACCAGCGGCTAGAGCGCAAGCTCAAGTCGCTCTTGAAGCAGTCTGCCAAGATGGACGAGCAGCTCGCGGAGCTGCTCGCAGCGACGGAGGCGTTGCAAGGGCACACGAAGACGGCCGTGGGTGAGGAGCATTCAGTGGGCCATGCTGCCGATGAGGATCTCGGGCAGGACGAGGCGGACGATGCCGCGCCGCTGGCCAAAAAGCTGCGGAAGAGGAAGGTGAGGAAGGCGAAGGCGAAGGAGAAGGCGGCGGCGGCGGCGGCGGCCACGCACGCCGAGGAGGAGCCAACGTGCCCGGGCCGGCGACCGTACCACACGGTGCTGACCGCCACTGGATCCAATTATCAGCAGTGGCAGGCGCGCATCATGTACCATCACTGGAAGAAGCAGGCTGCTGCGGGCGGGCCGTGCACCGATATGGCGGCGTTCACTCGGCTGTGTGCGACGAATAACGGGAAGCCGGACGGGCTGCAGGACGAGATCCCGACACTGTTCACCGTTGAGCTCAGCCGGGAGGTGATCAACGCCCACTTCGGCTTCGGCGTCCTAAATCGACCCAATTCCGTCAAGCAACTGATGGAGAGTGAGTGGCACTTGTTTGTCAATGAGTGCACTTGATTGCCTCTCGAGTGCACTTGATTGCCTCTCGAGTGCACTTGATTGCCAATGAGTGCCACTTGATTGCGTTTGAGTGCGAGAGTTGTCCTAGAGTGAGCCGAGGCACCCTGGCTCCAAAGCGCCATGATGAGCACTTGCATGCACACAGAGTTGTCCAAGAGTGAGCGGAGGTTGGCGGTGGCGCAGATGAGACGCTCAGCACGGCGCCCTCACCACCGCTCAGCACGGCGCCCTCACCACCGCTCAGCACGGCGCCTTCCCTCAGGTGAGACGCTCCTCGCCGAGATCCGAAAGACTTCGGACTACGTGCTCATCCTCGAGACCGACCACGTGATCATGAAGCCCATCCCCAACCTGGCGACCCCGGAGATGCCCGCCGCCTTCGTGTTCGGATACATGTTTCCGCAGCAGAACCAATTATGGGTCATCAAGAAGTATTGGCCCGAGGGCACGCTCGACAAGGTACAGCTGTCAACCCGAACCCGAACTCGAACCCGAACCCGAACCCGAACCCTAACCCTAACCCTAACCCTAACCCTAATTGGCCCGAGGGCACGCTCGACAAGGTACAGCTGATCGTCGGCCCCTCCCCAATCAGCATGCAAGTGCTCAGCACGGCGTCCCCCTCCCCACTCCCCACAGGTACAGCTGATCGTCGGCCCCTCACCAATCAGCATGCAAGTGCTCAGCATGGCGCCCCCCTCCCCACTCCCCACAGGTACAGCCGGTCGGCCCCTCCCCCGTCATCATCCACCTCGACCAGCTCCAGAAGGTGTACCAGAAATGGCTCGATTTCTCAATGGACCTTCGCTCCAACGCGGACGCCGAGAAGGACATTCAGGGGTGGGTACAAGAGATGTGGGGCTACTCGATCGCGGCCGCTTCGCTCGGCATCCGGCACAAGCTCGTCGAGAACTTCCAGGTCTGATTGCACCTGATTGCATCTGATTGCATCTGATTGCATCTGATTACATCTGATTGCATCTGGCACAAGCTCGTCGAGAACTTCCAGGTCTGATTGCATCTGATTGCATCTGATGACGTCTGAGTGCATTGCATGCAGGTCGAGCCCGGGGCCCTCTCCGCCGCGGATCAGCTCAAGTTCTTCCAAAATGGCCATTACTATATCTTCCACTACACGTACCAGTTTGAGTACATGCTGGACGGCACACCTTGCCAGCCGTGGAACATTGGCGAATGGAGCCTCGACAAGCGCCACTTTAATGATTACCACCCCGCCTATCCGCTGCCACAACCGCCCAAGGGCGCCAACGTCGCGGGCGTCTGGCTGCTGAACGCGTGGAACGAGGCGATGGCGGCCAACCCGAAGTGGCCGAAGAAGCAGCCAGCAGCGGATTCAGACGCGCCGCCCATCCAGACGCTCTATGGCCGCCGACGGCTCGACTGGTTTTCGCGCCATGCGAATGGCTTCGCGCAGGAGATAAGCAAGAACACGCTGGTGAAGCAGACGGCGGGGAAGCGATACGGGTGCATCAAGGAGGATGGAGGGCAGGAGGATCCTCTCGAGTTCCTGAGCTCGGGTGACGTGACGATCGGACGGCACGAGAAGCTGACTGGCCGCTGGGGCGCGATGAACGACCCAACGATTGGCGAGGAGCGCTGCCCAATAGGACAGTGCCTCTTCGTCGACTTTGCTGGGGGAGGCCAGATGATGAACGCTCACGTCGACGGGCAGTCGCTGACGATCTACCAGGACCACTACAAGGTTCGGAGTGCCGCCAAGCGCGCGACGCCCACTTGGCGGTGCAAGTTGGACCCTCGTGATGCTTGATCCTTCAGGCTGGGGGTCCACGTGGCGTGAGCGCGGGCTGAAGCGCGCCGACTTTGAACGCCGGGCTCACAGCTTCCAAATTAGGGCTGGAGCATTGAGAGAGATGAAGAGCTCCTTTGAGGCCGTCAGAGGTTCCAGAGGGAAGAGGCACGCAGAAGTCGAAAAGAGAGATCTAGTAAGTGCCGGACCACGTGTTAACGTTTACATTCACATTCACAACCGTGCACGAAGGGCACGGAGCAGCCGGTGGAAGCGGAGCCCAAGGACCCCGAAATGTCGGGAGTCGAGTCCGAAGCGCCTTCCCTCGATTTGCGCAAGGCGCCGGCCTTCACCCTGCGCAAGGCGGTCGAGGAGGACCTGCCACATATGGCGGTGCTTTCGGGCGCGGCAGGCGGCAAGATTGTGCCTGGCGGTGGTGACTTTGTGCTCCAGGCATGGCCAAACTGGTGGAAGCAGGACCCTCGGCTGCACTTCAACACGTTTTGCTTTGACGGTGAGCGCCCGGCCGGCTTCGTGCGAGTCGAATGCTACGGCAAGCCTCAGTCGCCCGATTCTGGCTGGCTCGAGGGACTGCGAGTTGATCCGTTAAGCCAGGGCCTCGGAGTCATGACCAAAGTCATCGATGCCTGCACGACCACGCTGCCCAGCACGGTGCGCTCGGCCATCTATCTGGCCGTCGGCTCAACCAACGAGAAGATGGTGGCCATCTCGAACAAAAAGTACGAGTTCCTTGGTGGCATGATCATGCAAGGCTTCAATCCACAGGCCGAGACTGCAGGCGCCACCAATGCCGTGGCCGCCTCCATGCATGTGCGCCCGCTGGCAGAGGCAGATCTGGGTGCCGCGTGGGCCTTGCTCTCGTCGCAGCCTGCGCACAAAGCGGGTCAGCTGCTGCTGCCTGGCCGCTTCTATGGCTTCCGGGCGGCCAATTTTGGCGCTCTCGCCGAAAAGATTGAGTGTGGGAAAGCCGTGGGTGTCTTCGGCAGCGGCGATGCAACCCCGCTGCTCGCGTTGGTGCTCGCCTTTGATTCTGGCATGGAGCGCGAGGAGAACGGTCAGAAGGTAGTGATCGAGATCCACACGATCGTCGTCTCCACGCGCCTCGAAGCTGCCACTGTCGGCGGCGTGCTGCTCGCCTTTGGCCGCAGTCGACCCACCGCCGCTCCAAGCGGCGCCAACTTGCGCACCCTGCTCTCCACCGGCCCATTTCTACCAGCCACGGCGGATGACCCAGGCTCAGTCGACGTGGACGAGCGGCTCAAGCAGGCGCTCGCACTCGCGGGCTACTCTCGCCCCATGGCATCGCACCTCCGCGTGTACCGCATGCCTCAACCGGAGGGTGCCTCGAGCGCTCCTGTCGAGTCGTCTCGCCTCATGACTATCGCCGTCACGAGCGTCGCCGTCGGCTTGCTAGCTGTCGCCGCGGCTCTGGCGTCTCGCCGCGGGCGATGAGCTGTCAGTGGACAAGGGCACCATTTGGGCTGCGCGATCCAACAACTTGGTACGACTGTCTGTCAGTCTGTGCCCGCCCTGGGCTGCTTTTGAGTTTATTGTGATCGTTCTTAGCCGTGTGCGATCCCGCGAATTCTAGCTTTAGCCCCGTCGATATGCATGGTATTCTACGGGTCAAAGGTTCATTGCGTCGTACCTCGTACCGTACGATCCAGGTATCCAGCCTCCACGACTTTTAATAGTACTTCGCTTCAAATCTCGATTAAATCTGACCACACGCGCATGCCACACGCGACACGGTCGCACGTCGAGTCGTCACAGTGGAGCTGCGACACGCACGATCACCGGTCAAAACCCCAACTCGTCCCGTGACGAATCCGGAAACGATGTCGTGCGCAACTCCGGGTCGCCCCCTGCAATATACTGTTCATGTCGGGACCGGAACGTGCCAATTATGTAATAGCGTCGGGATCCCAATGGGACCCCGTCTTCCACTCGTCGAGGTTGCGTCGAGATTAGCAGTCGTTCTCACTCCGCACCAGCGCAGCCGCTGCGGCCGGCGCGCACGCAGCATGCATATGGCATTCATCTGATCGCCTAGAAGCCGAAGCCAGTCTCGAAGGGCTTCGTGTACTCACCACATTAGGCGATCTAGAAGCCGAAGCCAGTCTCGAAGGGCTTCATGCACTCACCACATTAGGCGAGCTAGAAGCCGAAGCCAGTCTCGAAGGGCTTCATGTACTCACCCGCGTACGGAGCGATCGGCAGCGTGTCGAGACCCGGCACGATGCAGCCCTTCGAGACGGAGAGGCAGCCGAGGAGGCCGAGCATCGCCGCACGCCCGTTGTTGAGCTCGACGAGCAGCCCTCGCGCCTTTTGCTCGGGCGTCTTGTTCTTGGAGAAGCCGAGGGGGTCGAAATAGTCCAAGGGCACCGGGTGCGGAACCGCCTTCTTGAGCGACGGGAAGTAACCCGGCTTGCCTCCTGCGCGGGGGTGGTGGAGGTCGCAGGGTCAGAGCCTAGAGCCGAACGGGCGTCGTAACGGGCGCCGCCTCTGCATGGGCGCTGCGTGCTCGGGTGGAGCACGGCGCACCGCGCATGTAGTGCGGCGTTCCGTCAATCCTCGGAGCCGCCTCGCCGAAGATCTCCATCAGGCCAGCGAAGAGGATGATCTGCCACTTCGCGTTCGCTGGGAGTGCATCCCACTGGTCACCAGGGCCGCCCGCCGCGCTGATCTCGGCAAAGGGGTGGCCGGGTGTGATGTCCCAGGGCCAGTGTACGCCGGCCGACTGCACCAGATAGCCCACGAAGCCGAACATCGCCACGCGCCCATGCTTGATCTCCGCTTGGCGGAACCAGCCGATGGTCTCTGCCTGATCCTTTTCCCACAGGTTGCCCTGGAAGCCGAGGCCCATGTGGTTGTCGTCGGCGAGACCGAGCGGGTTCCAATCTGGACAGCAGATGGGTGGCGTACGGGCAAGCGTTAGAGAGCGGTTCGGGACGAGTGGCCACGCCGCTGCCGCCGCCTCCGCCGTGGGGTGCGAGAAAGGACGGCGTGCTCACAGCCAAGAATGGGGTTCAGCTCATTCGCCAGCTTCTTAAGGTCCGCGACCGTCTCCATCTTGATGGAGGAGGAGAACACCACGCGCGGTGCAACCGCCGTGGCCATTGGCGCGAAGCCCGCAGTAAAGGACGTGAGGGCGAGCATCTTTGTTGCGGGAATTTGACGAGACTTGAAATTAAATAAATTCCTCACGAATTCGACCGCAATATAATATTGAGAGGCCTTCATATCATTCGTTCGTTCGTTAATATTGAGAGGCCTTCATATCATATCATCACACACGGTTCAGGCACAGCATGTAGCGGGAGTGTCGGATAACTTTAATTCAGACTTGACTTGACTTGACTTGACTTGACTCTTTCGGAGTCCAAAAATAACCCGAACTTTTTGAGACCCTCGCTCCTTTTTTGACATTTTCTTTGATTTTGGCCGTCGGCGGCCTGTTTGACAGCCATGCTGCCGGCGCGAGGAGTCCTCTTGTGGATTGGGCTCTCGTACATCGGGCTCTCGTATGGGAATTTCCCTCCTGAACCGCCTGAGCCGCCTTCTCCGCCCAACCCGTCCCCTGCACCATCGAGGCCACCGTTGCCGCCAGGCTACGCGTCATTGTCGATTGCCGTGTGCGAAAACATCTGCATCGATGAGAGTGGCAATGATTGGGCGAACGATGGAGTTTGCGACGACGGCGGCCCGGGTTCGGATTTTTCCGCTTGCGGATTTGGACTCGGCTCCGATTGCCTAGACTGCGGCCCGCGTCGGAGCGATGCCCTCCGGCTGTGCACCTCGTGCCCCATCGAATGCAACCAACTTGGCAACGCCAGCCGATTCCCGCGAGATATGTGCCTCGAGTCGATGTACAACGAGATGGCGAGCGTGGACTTGGAGAACCCGTTTGCGGTGCAGCCCACGTGCCACCGGCAGTGCAACAACTGGCAGTGCCTCCACGACGGGGGCGACTGCACACTCGCCCAGGCACTCGATGTGTGCCGACCCCTCCAGAAGAGACGAGCCAATCTGCTCAAGACGATCCCACCTAACTCAACGACTGCACGCGCGCCCGTTGAGTTCAGCGTGTCCGCGATGAAGCCCTTCCGCCCGACTCTGGACACGGCTGCGAACGAGTGGAAGCTCGAGCTCGAGATGACGATCTCCCTGCGCTGGGCTGACTCGCGCCTGATCAGCGTGCCGTGTCGGCGCAAGTTGAGCGACATGCTGTCGTTCGCGCCGGGCACGGCGGCCGCGGTACGTGAAGCGCAAGAGTCCGACCGGTCGATCATTTGGATGCCGACGCCGAAAATCAACGACTCGGCCATCACCTATCGGGCTGATCCGTCTAACGTGGCGCCCGGCTCGATCAAGAATGAGGTCTCGGCGGCGACCTTCACGTTCACCCCAGGCGTGACGACGCCTTGGATTGGCGGCGGGCCGGCCGGCTCGACGCATTGTGTGGACTGCGCGCAACAGACCTTGAGCTTCACGTGGGCCATCGGCGTCGAGCCCCTCCTCAAGTTCGACTTCTACCCCTTCGATCATCAGCAGTTCACGATCCGCTTTGACCTGGGCGAGCAGGTCGACGCCTTCTCCTGCGAGCACTTGCTGAGCGACACCAGCTCCCTTTTCGCAACGCTCAAGGCGGAGGGAAACTTAGACTCGTTGCTCCCCACCACCAACGAGTACTTTTGGAACACTGGTGCCCCAGAGCCCCTCAGCGCGCATCATCCGAAGGGCGACGGTGGCGCCGTCGACAAGGGCAAGTGCGACATCACGTTCAAGGTGAAGCGTGACACCTCGATCATCTTCTTGAAGGTGATCATCCCGACGATCATCGTGGTGTACTTGGGTCTACTCGGTGTGCTGCTCCGAGCGGAAAACTGGGCGGGCGACCGCGCCGCGCTCCTCGGTGTGTCGCTGCTCATCAACATGGTCAACCTCGAGCGCGACAATGGGCTCGGCAAGCTCATGTACTCGGTGTGGTTCGACACGTTCAACCTCTCGCAGATCATCATTATTGTGATCGCGGTGATCGAGGGCCTCATCGAGTATAGGCTCCACATAACGGGCAGGGAGTTGGAGTGCCTTATCCTCCAATCCGTCTGGTCGTGGCTCCTGCTGGCGGGCTTCTACCCGCTGATGACGGCGGCCATCCTCCTCGGCGGTGCCAACCAACTGGAATGGGCCCTCGCCTGCTGGATCCTCATGGGCATCTGCTTCTTCATCGCTCTGTGCGTGGGTTACTTTCGGATTAGATTCGGGCGCGTGCGGCGGAAGCAGGCACTCAAGAGACTGTATGATGCCGACACCGAAGATCCTGAGGATTTCATGCACCGCTTCACTGCAGCCTTCGAGGCCTTCGACGAAGTCGGCGCGGGCGCGCTCCATATCGACGTGGCGCGCGAGCTCTTCAAGGCGGCGATGAATCGGGACTTTGACGGCGATGGTCGGGTCGAGGGGTTCGAGCTCTTTTCGAACTTGATGGACGAGGCGCGCAAAGTCGCCACCGCCACGGGTGGCAAGCTCTCCATCGAAGCATGCGAAGACCTTTTCGCAAAGATTGGGGTGACCAAACCTGGGGGCTCGATCCGCGGGGGTGACACCGACACCGTTGCGACGACAACTGTGGGACCCTCTAGCCGCCACAATTTGAAGACAGAGTTCAAGAGGACCGTCGTCTAACCGCCATCCCTGTCGCTCCCCGGGGGAGTAACTTTCCACGGCCGATACGGAAGTTCAGTCGATGAAAATCGAGTAGCACGGCATCGGCATTAGCGCGGGGAGCAGGCACAGCGCGGCAGCAGGCCCAGGCACAGCGAGGGGCGGAGGCGGGAGTACAGGTATCAGAGCTGCGCCGGGCCGCCCCCTTGCGTGATGCCCACCCGCCCACCGCGCATCACGAGCCATACTCAGGGGAGATGAGGGAGATCGCTAACATACTTCAGGCCATGACATCTGCGATCTGGCAAACTACAATTGTACACTGATTCCTTCTCGGGCAAACTAGTGCTCGGAGGTCGTGTTGACGAAGTGCGATATGTCATAGGGAGCCGGGAAGGGTTTGGGTCCGCGGCCGACTTCCAGTTGGTATGTGTCGGTTGTCCGCTGTGTCTGTGTCTGCGCCCGCGTGTCCTCACCGGATGACGTGCGACCGGGCCTTTTAGGGCCTGCCGGTCAGCACGGAGAGTGGTAGGACGCCTTATCTTGGAGCTCGGGGCTAAGCTCACATTTCCGATTTCGTCGCAGTCGGGCGCCGAGCAAGCATGCATGTCGCCAAAATTAGAATCTCACAGGACAAAGGCTGAATTTAGAACTAGAAATTTCCAATTAAAACTTTTCCGACCGTTCCGACGGCGGGCGGTCAGCCATGCTGCCGGCGCGAGGAGACCTCTTGTGGATTGGGCTCTCGTACATCGGGCTCTCATATGGGAATTTCCCTCCTGAACCGCCTGAGCCGCCTTCTCCGCCCAACCCGTCCCCTGCACCATCGAGGCCACCGTTGGCGCCAGGCTACGCGTCATCGTCGATTACCCTGTGCGAAAACATCTGCCTCGATGAGAGTGGCAATGATTGGGCGAACGATGGAGTTTGCGACGACGGCGGCCCGGGTTCGGATTATTCCGCTTGCGGATTTGGACTCGGCTCCGATTGCCTAGACTGCGGCCCGCGTCGGAGCGATGCCCTCCGGCTGTGCACCTCGTGCCCCATCGAATGCAACCAACTTGGCAACGCCAGCCGATTCCCGCGAGATATGTGCCTCGAGTCGATGTACAACGAGATGGCGAGCGTGGACTTGGAGAACCCGTTTGCGGTGCAGCCCACGTGCCACCGGCAGTGCAACAACTGGCAGTGCCTCCACGACGGGGGCGACTGCACACTCGCCCAGGCACTCGATGTGTGCCGACCCCTCCAGAAGAGACGAGCCAATCTGCTCAAGACGATCCCACCTAACTCAACGACTGCACGCGCGCCCGTTGAGTTCAGCGTGTCCGCGATGAAGCCCTTCCGCCCGACTCTGGACACGGCTGCGAACGAGTGGAAGCTCGAGCTCGAGATGACGATCTCCCTGCGCTGGGCTGACTCGCGCCTGATCAGCGTGCCGTGTCGGCGCAAGTTGAGCGACATGCTGTCGTTCGCGCCGGGCACGGCGGCCGCGGTACGTGAAGCGCAAGAGTCCGACCGGTCGATCATTTGGATGCCGACGCCGAAAATCAACGACTCGGCCATCACCTATCGGGCTGATCCGTCTAACGTGGCGCCCGGCTCGATCAAGAATGAGGTCTCGGCGGCGACCTTCACGTTCACCCCAGGCGTGACGACGCCTTGGATTGGCGGCGGGCCGGCCGGCTCGACGCATTGTGTGGACTGCGCGCAACAGACCTTGAGCTTCACGTGGGCCATCGGCGTCGAGCCCCTCCTCAAGTTCGACTTCTACCCCTTCGATCATCAGCAGTTCACGATCCGCTTTGACCTGGGCGAGCAGGTCGACGCCTTCTCCTGCGAGCACTTGCTGAGCGACACCAGCTCCCTTTTCGCAACGCTCAAGGCGGAGGGAAACTTAGACTCGTTGCTCCCCACCACCAACGAGTACTTTTGGAACACTGGTGCCCCAGAGCCCCTCAGCGCGCATCATCCGAAGGGCGACGGTGGCGCCGTCGACAAGGGCAAGTGCGACATCACGTTCAAGGTGAAGCGTGACACCTCGATCATCTTCTTGAAGGTGATCATCCCGACGATCATCGTGGTGTACTTGGGTCTACTCGGTGTGCTGCTCCGAGCGGAAAACTGGGCGGGCGACCGCGCCGCGCTCCTCGGTGTGTCGCTGCTCATCAACATGGTCAACCTCGAGCGCGACAATGGGCTCGGCAAGCTCATGTACTCGGTGTGGTTCGACACGTTCAACCTCTCGCAGATCATCATTATTGTGATCGCGGTGATCGAGGGCCTCGTCGAGTATAGGCTCCACATAACGGGCAGGGAGTTGGAGTGCCTTATCCTCCAATCCGTCTGGTCGTGGCTCCTGCTGGCGGGCTTCTACCCGCTGATGACGGCGGCCATCATCCTGGGCGGTGCCAACCAACCGGAATGGGCCCTCGCCTGCTGGATCCTCATGGGCATCTGCTTCTTCATCGCTCTGTGCGTGGGTTACTATCGGATTAGATTCGGGCGCGTGCGGCGGAAGCAGGCACTCAAGAGACTGTATGATGCCGACACCGAAGATCCTGAGGATTTCATGCACCACTTCACTGCAGCCTTCGAGGCCTTCGACGAAGTCGGCGCGGGCGCGCTCCATATCGACGTGGCGCGCGAGCTCTTCAAGGCGGCGATGAATCGGGACTTTGACGGCGATGGTCAGGTCAAGGGGTTCGAGCTCTTTTCGAACTTGATGGACGAGGCGCGCAAAGTCGCCACCGCCACGGGTGGCAAGCTCTCCATCGAAGCATGCGAAGACCTTTTAGCAAAGCTTGGGGTGACCAAACCTGGGGGCTCGATCCGCGGGGGTGGCACCGACACCGTTGCGACGACAACTGTGGGACCCTCTAGCCGCCACAATTTGAAGACAGTTGTCGTCTAACCGTCATCCATGGCACTCCCCGGGGGAGTATATTTCCACGGCCGATACTAAATTTCCACGGCTGGCTGAATGAGGGCTGCGACCGGGCCGGGGAGGGGGGTGGGAATGGAGCCGAGCGGATCGCGCTCTGCTTGACCGCTGATGCTGCGGACCGGCAGCTGCGAGCTCGCGTCGGACTCGGAGATCGGCCGAGAGACAGGCCGGGAGACCGTCAGTCGAGTGTTGGAGAACCTGTTGTTGACTTACAGTTGGAGAACCTGTTGTTGACTTACAGAGCATGTTAGTTGTTACTTCATACTTGTTTCAACTTGTTCATCGATCCGCCGAGGGAACGGAATCGGGGGAAACAAAAATTGGGTGAACTTTCCTTCCGGCGCAAAACAGTAACCAGTTGTGCTCGCGGAAGGCCGGAACCTGAACCTCATTCTGGGCTTGACACACAAGCACTCAGGCTCTCCTGCAAAGCGCTCCTGTGAGCTGTGTTCACACGGCATCGCCAGTGTGCTCCACCATGGCCGGGTCCTTCGCCGGCCCCGCTGTGACCGTCCGCCCGTTCCAGCCACCAGTCGTTCTCAGTCGTAGGCGCCCACCTCGGCAAAGTTCTGACGGATCTCCGTCTGCCGGTACTGACTCGAGACGCGGCCTCCAGCGCACCAGCTTGGCAGGCCGGCTGGTGCGCTACCCTTACGCGTGCCGAGGGTGCCGTGTGCCACGCCCGCTTCGGGGGCTCCGTAGAAGAGGACTACGTCGCCCGATGCGAGGGTCAGCTCCAGGCACGTGGCGCACGCCACCTTGTGCCAGTCGCGCCACTTCTTCCCGGGTGTGCCGCGCCCTCCACCGGTCCAGCAGCGCTTGCACCTGATGAGGGAGGCAATCAGATGCCATCAGTGGCAATCGGTGACCTCCGCCGGAGCACCGGTGCAGTCGGTGTGGGCGGGGGGGAGGCGTGTTCGAGGAGGAGGGTGGAGGGGGGGGTGGGGGAGGGATATGGGGGGGCGCACCTCGGGGCGTGGTCGAGTAGGAAGGTGGACGAGTCGCCAAGGGCGAGGATGGCGACCCACCGCGTGCCCGGCTTGTCCACGTGCACATGCATGCGCGCGCCACCGCCGCCACCGTCACCGCTACCGCCGCCGCCGCCGGCACTGCCAGCCCCGGCACTGCCACTGACGAACCTCAAGATTTGTGCCTCGCCCACGAAGGGGACGCCCGTCTCCCCGCGGCGGATGGAGAGCGCGGGCTGGCCGGGCGTGGCAGCGGCGTTGACCGCGTCGAGCGCGGCGCGCAGCAGGGGGGCGAGGAGATCTGTGCGGTGCTCGAGAAACATGCGTAGGGGGTACAGCTTGGTGTAGTTGTCTTGGCAGTTGTTCCCTTGCGCGGCCGCACACTTTGCCATCGTGCCCTTCCCGTCCGGCGGGGCGACGATGTCGAGGCCAAACGCAGCCTCGAGCCGAGCGGCGAGGGTCGCGCCTTTACAGCCGTCCCAGTTGCGCAGCACGTAGGCCATCTCACCGCCCAGTGGGACGCGTTCGATGTGACCCGAGAAGGCGGTCATCTCAAATGGGGTGTGCGTGGGCGTGCGGGCGAGGACTACCTTGGATGTCCCGTCCTTGTCCGGCCGGGGCTGGCGCTCGCCACCTGCCGCGAGGGGCCGCTTGCCCACGCGCAAGCCGCGCGCCGCCTCGGCCGCGATTCCCGCCAACTCGCCACCGAGCTCGTCGTGAGGAAGGTACTTGATGGTGAGCCGCTGCCCGGGCATGGGCCGAGGCTCGAGGCCGTGCGCCGTGTGGTCTCGGTATTGCTGGCCATTGTGGCGTGTGACGCATGCAAAGTAGGAGTTGCCGTTAGAGCAGACGTCGAAGTTACCGCACTTGTTGGGCTCGTGCTGCAGCTCGTACCATGTGAGCTCCTTGGGCCACGGCGCTCCCGAAACGTCCTCCGAGGAGGGCGCGCCGCCGTAATGCGCGTGCTCCTCCTGCTGCAGACTCGCCGCCATGGCCTGATCATCGCGCATCCACGCCGCATCTTCGTCTCGCTGGAGGCGCGCGGCCAGCGCCGCATCCAAGGAGGTCATGTTGTCGACGTCCTCGTCGTCCTCGCTGCTGAGATTGATGATCTCAGCACCTTCTGGAGGCGCCATGGCTTTGGCCTTCTTAGCGGCGTGGGTTACGGGCGATGGTGGCGGCCCGCGCCGTGCCTCGCGCTCGGCGCGCAGTTGTGACAGAAGCGCGTTCGACATTCTGCGAAACCTCGCTCGTCAGGCGGTCCAGTCTCGGCGGGCGGGCAAAAAACATGCACGATCCGTAATCAGCCATTCACAGGTGTTGCAAACCTTTCGGAAATTCCCCAGTGTCGCCGCTCCGGAGAGCGTCGACCCGCACACGCATGGTTCGCAGCGTGAAGGTCCGCTCTCTCCTTCAGACCAGTATGAATACTTTCTCTCTTTATGGCCATGTATGGCTGTTTCTCAGCTCTCCGTCTGCATGTGTCTCATGTGAGGCCTGGCCTGTATTGTATTGTATTGTTTTCACGGCTGTGCTGCTTACCGGTACATACGTGTTGTGTGTATTCATAATGAATACCAGGTCACCCTCACATAGTCTGTCGTGTTAACGTCACATAGTCTCGCACAACTCGCGGCGCCGCCGCCCGCCCGCCTGCGGCCGCCGCGCCGTTTTCGCCAGTTTCGTTCGCACGCAAGTTCGGTGTTTGGAGCAACGTGTGGAACACACAACGCGTTATTAACACCGGCTGCTCAATGGAAGCTGCTAGCCGGTCGTCACCGATAGTCTACACCCTTCCCCCTGCAACAGGAGTTCCTTCACACACGGGGGACCGGCATCCCAGGCTCCCACTTAGTGAACGGGGCGCGGATACGTAAATTGGTTTCGAATACTCTATAGGCTCGGGGTAAGAGGCTTGTTAGAAAGAAACCAAACCGGTCTCTAGCTAAGGCGGCGGGACATGCTATACCGAACTCAACAAATGCCATCCTCAGTCTCCCCCCCCGGTACTCCAGGAGGATCATCGGCCT
>Ga0210244_100108_pt1 | contig 65807 bp, 31 predicted proteins | sample ChrtobMetaP3_0mM_FD_155473 | JGI IMG/M metagenome (GOLD analysis project Ga0210244, IMG submission 155473) | Chrysochromulina tobin associated microbial communities from unialgal haptophyte culture, Seattle, Washington, United States - P3_0mM | ecosystem: Host-associated > Algae > Haptophytes >...
AGAGCAGGCATCCCGCTCACATCTCGAGGAGCAGCTTGCACGGGTGCGAGGTGGCGATGCTGGGGCCAGCAGATTGCTTTAAGATTGCTTCCAGCCCGTCCATGTTAATTCATGCCCGTCCATGTTCCGTATGAAGCGTATGTGCCCCCGCAAGGCGGCACGTCGACCCGTCCTCAGTTACCGCAGTACTAGCGTCTACTGGCTACTGGCACTATAATCTTAAACGAGATGCCGCGCACTCCATGGATGCCGCGTCCGACGCCGATCGGACCGACCTCTAAACGCGTTTCAACGTCGTATTCCTATTCGAGTGTCAAATGTGAAATTTGTTCGAGTTCCGGCAGCGGCACCGCACATGTACTGTACCGGGTAGTCGGTACAGACGGACGCAAATGGAAGGATGTGACCTTGATGCGCATCCGGCGCTCACGCAGCTACACATCCCTCTTCCTCTTCTTCTTGCGACGCTCGCTCTTCTTTTCAATCGCCTTCCGCTCGCCCTTGCTTGCCGTCGCTTGCAGGCACGCCAGCCCGCCAGTGATCGGACTGACCAGCTTCGCCGCCAGCCATCGAGGGACCCCACCCTGGCATTGGTCATCGTCGTCGCTCTCGCTCTCGGCGGCGGCTGTTGCCACCGGCGCCGCGGTCGACCTGTTCGTTCCTGTCCGTCCAACTGTTGTTGCCGCTTGCGCTGCGGGCTTCGGTGCCTTGATTTGCTTCCGAGGCTCGCCATCGGTCATCTCTTCCTTCGCAAGGTCGCGCAGGTATTGATCTACAGGCTGCCCATGCGCCTCAAGCAGTCGGATCGCCGCTGGTGCGAGCGGCCGGAGCGCCCTTGTGAAGAAGGCGTGCGCCGTCCCGGGCTGCCCCTGCCGACCTGTGCGCCCGATTCGGTGCACGTACTGTTCAAGGTTCGTCCCAAAGTCCCAGCAGACCACCTGGCGCAACCCTTCAATGTGCACGCCGCGCGCCGCGACGTCGGTCGCGACCAGAATGCACAGCTCGCCGCGTCGGAAGCGTGCGAGCAAGTTGTCGCGCTCCGGCTGCGAGAGACGCGATGATAGCGCCTCAGCCTCGTGCCCGTGCCTCTGCAAGAGCGTCGTCACGAAGGCGACTGACTTGATCTTGTTGGCGAAGATGAGGATGCGCGAGTCGCGCGACGGCGCTGACGAGGAGGGCGAAGACGAGGAGTGCTCGGCAGCGCTGCCAACAGAATGCGCGTGGACGAGGCTGTCAATGAGTCGCAGCAGCTTGCGCGGCTTCTTGTGCTCCGCACAGATGGAGACGACTTGCTTAATGGTGGACGGCACGACAAACGGCGCATCGCTCGTGGTTGCTGTGATGAGCGGCTCGTCGTCACCCTCGTCCTCCGCCTCCTCATCGGCTTCGATGATGCGCCGCGCGTTCGCTCGCCACGGGCCTCCAGCACCGACGGCGCCGTCGCGGCCAGCACCCTCGCCGCCGTCGTCGGCAGCGCGCTGCATGTCAACGTGCTGCATGTCGACCACCATCGGGCGATTCACGAGGCCCGCCGCCGCAGCAGGCAGCCCCTCCGGTATCGTCGCGCTGAAGAGCAGCGTCTGGCGTGCGCCGCCGGTGCGCGCGTGTATGGTCGCCACCTGCTCCGCGAGCCCTGCCGAGAGCAGAAGCTTGTCCGCCTCGTCGAGCACCACGTAGCGCACCTCGTGCAGATCGATGCATCCAGCGGCGGACGGCACAAGCGACTGTGCGGGCGTCGACAGGTCGAGGAGCCGCCCAGGTGTGGCGACGACCACATCCACAGCAGGCGAGCTCTGCAGCTCGGCCAGCTGCTCGGACCGATGCTGTGCGCCACCGAAGACGGTCGCTACGCGAACTACCCTCGGCTGTAGCTCCGTTGGTCGCAGCACCGCCTCGCACACAGAGCCCACCTGCTGTGCGAGCTCCCGCGTCGGCACCAGAATGAGAGCACGCGGCGTGCCGAGTGAGGTGCTCGTATGCCAGCGACCGATTAGAACGACGAGAGGCATCGCATAGCACAAGGTCTTGCCACTTCCAGTCGGTGAGCAAGCAACCACATCGCACCCACTCAGACAGCACGGCCAGCAGCATCGCTGCATCTCGGTGGGCCGATCGAGGCGCATCGATTGCATCGCTCTGACCATGGCTGCCGGCACGCTGACTTCGGAAAAGGGTGAGTGACATGGCTCGGATGCTGGCCACCTTGCAGGCGCAGCTGGCACTCGCTTGTGATCAGCGATGACGCGTGGAATCGCACGCTGTGGCTCCGCTGGTGGTGGCTGCGGCTCGCCTGCTGCGGGCAACTGAGGAGGCGCACTCGAGCCTTCGACTTCGTGACGCCGGCGCTTCCCTCGGCTCCGCTTCGGCGCCGACGGTCGATTGACCGACCTTTTCGCCATCGGGCGACGAGGCGAAACTTGTAACTTCAAGTGGAAGCGCCTTGTTGGGCGGACGGAGATCGTGCCCTGGCTAAACACAAACAGGCAGCGATTTTTGTAGTGTACTTTTGTAGGAGTGCGCGCCGCACAGGCACTCTGCATGTTCGGACAGGCTCGCAAACGCTCGAGAGTGCATTTCGAGTAGTGCGTGCGTGGCGCTCTGCGTGTGGGCACACGCCTCGACGGGACTCGCCGTGCAGGAGACTCGGCGAGAGGGGTACGTTCCTCACGTGTACATGCCCGCGGGCAGCTTGCCGTCGGTATTCTTGCCGACCTCATCCTTGGCCGCCTCGAGGAGCGCGGCCATCGTGATGCGGCGCTTCTCAGGGTCGGCGTGCAGCGAGGCCTCGACGGCGGCGCGGAAGACGGCCGACTTGATGTGGCCGCCCGAGAGCTCGAAACGCTGGCCGAGCTCCTCAAAGTTGACGTCGGGCGCCATAGGCGCCTCCGCGGGCACGTGCATGCGCCAGAGCTTGGCGCGCATCGGCGCGTCGGGCGTCGTGAACTCGAGGATGAACTTGAAGCGTCTGTGGAAGGCGGTGTCGACCTGTGCGTACCGGTTGGTGATGGCGATGGCGATGCCGCTGAACTCCTCCATGTGGTGCAGGAGCACTCCCGTGTTCATCGAGTCGTGCCGCGCCGTCGAGCCTCCATCGGAGGTTCGCTGACCGAAGAGACCCTCTGCTTCGTCAAAGACGAGCACCGCGTCCTGCCCCTTGGCTTCGACGAAGACCTTTTCGATGTTCTTCGCGCTCTCGCCCACGTACTTGTCCATGAGCTGCGCGCAGTTGACGATCATGAGCGGCCGGCCCACGTCGAATCCGATCGCCTCGGCCGCCAGCGTCTTACCGGTGCCCGGGTCTCCGTGGAAGAGGGCCGTGATGCCCTGAGCGCGCCCGTGGTGCCGCTGGAAGCCCCATTGGCCAAAGAGGACTGCCTGCGCCTTCGAGTAGTTGACCATGTGGCGCAGCTTCTCCTTGATCGGCTCGGGCAGCACCACCTCCTCGAGCCCGTGCTGCGGCACGATGCCGCGGTCGAAGTTCGACATCGCGAGCCGGCCGCGCAGCTGGTGCGAGGCGCCTGCGTGCAGGTCGGCCATGGTGACCGTGGGTGACAGGCCGTCGCGCGAGACGGCGATCGAGAGGGCCGAGAGCCAGGCATTCTTGATGAAGCCGCCTTGCAGCTCGTACTTGCGTGCGAGGAGCATGAAGTCCACATCGCTTGCGAGGGGCAGCTTGGGCGGCGCCATCGCGCGCCAGATCTTCTCGCGGAGCAGCAGGTCGGGCTTGGTGAACTCGATGGCGAGCGTGATGCGACGGTGCATCGCCTCGTCGAGGTCCATCGGCCTGTTGGTCGCGAGGATGCACAGCCCCTCGTGCCGCTCCAGCTCGGTGAGCACCGTGTTCACCTGTAGGTTGCCCTTGGTGCGGTCCATGAAGATCGACTCGCACTCGTCGAAGAAAAGGATCGCGTCATGGATCTTGGCCTCACGAAATACGAGCTTGAGGATCGCGCCCGCCGAGTTGGCGCCGAGCGCGGGGAAGTTGATCATGAGCACCTTCTTGCCGATGAGCGTCGCGAGGGCATTGGCCATCATGGTCTTGCCCGTGCCGCTCGGCCCGTAGAAGAGAAGCACCATGCCGCGCCCGTACGTGAGCCGCTTGTGCAGGTCGAGCTGGCGCGAAGCCTGCACGAACGTGTCGAAGTGGCGCACGGTGTCGAGCACAAGCGTCTTCTTGGCCTCGGCGAGCACGACCTCTTCGATGTCCACCGAGGGCGTGTACAGGTGCGAGCCGTCCATGAGCTCGGAGAACTCGGTGTCGAGCCCGACGACAAAGTCGAGCATGCGCCGGTCGATCTCGGCGAGCGTCTGCGTCAGGTCGGCCCCGAGCTCATCGCCGTGCAGCACGAGGATGCCCTCGCGCACGAGCACGGCCGACTTGTAAAAGTACTTGCGGTGCTCGATCTGCGCCTGCAGCGTGTGCGAGAAGGCGCGCAGGAGCACCTCCACCTGCATCGTCTTCGAGGGCGAGTGCGAGCCGCCGCCGCCACCGCCCCCCATGAGCCCCGTGGAGCGTGGCGCGATCGCCTGCCCGATCATGGCGACGACGACATTCTTCTCGAACTCGCACAGCCCGAGCGCTGAGCCGAGCCGCTCGAGACGCGGCAGCCGCTGCATGACCTCGGCCATGGCGCCCAGCCGCGTGCGGATCCGCTCGCACAGCCGGTCGGCCTTCAGCTGCAGCTTGCGCGCTCGCTTGGACTCATGCCGCGCCTTCTTGGAAGCCTCGTGGCGCCCGTTGCGCCCGAAGCGACCGCGGCCCAACGCCTCGATCTCGTAGGCATACTCATCCATGCCCCAGTAGCCCTCGTCGTGCATCGAGGGCCCCATGTCGTCGTCCGAGACGTCTCCATCCTCGGAGCCGTTGGCGTTCGTCTTGGAGTTGGCCAGCTGCTGCCCTCGCTCCTCCATGTGCCGTCGCACGCGAGCCACGTCAGAACGCAGCTTGACGAGCTGGAACATGTCCTGCAGGTACTCGAGGTCACTTTCATACGGACCCGTACGCGGCTTGCTGACCACATCCTCCTCCTCCTCCTCGCCGCCGCCCTCCTTGCCTTCGCCCACGCCCTCCTTACCCTCCGTTTCAGCGCCCTCCGGCTCCGCCGCCTTCGCCTCGCAGCAATGGTGCCGCACCTTGAAGAGCGACCTCAGCAGCTTCGAGTCCGCCGCCGCCGACGGCGCCGCGCCCGTAGCCACCCCTGGCGCCTTGGCGCCGCCCTTGACGAGCGCGACTTTGCCCTTGCCGACGTCCTTGGCGGCCGCCTCAGCAGCCACTTCCATCTGGAGGAGCGAGTACAACGAGTTGGTGCCGCCGCCGAGCGTCGCCAAGTCAGGCAGCAGCAGCGGCACGCCCACGGAACCATGGGACGGGCGCTCCTTGTTCCGGCTGAGCTTTGCGTCATCGAAGCTCGGCTCCTCGCGCAGCACGCGCATCAGGTCCGCCTTCTCGATGTTGAAGATCTGAGAGTCGGTCAGCGGCAGAGCGAGCATGAGGAGCACGGCCTCCGTCTGCAGCGCGGGCAGCTCGGTGAGCAGCTGCGAGCCGGGTAGCACGACACCCTGCTTAACGTGCCGCCGCTCCGTCTTCTGGAAACTCGCCAGGTCCGACATGCTCACGTCCAGAATGCCCGCCAGCGTCACCGCGGCCTTCGAGTTGTTGCCGTACAGGCTGCTGCCGCCACCGTAGCCCATCGAGCTGCTCATCTTGACAGAATTGAAGGCATGGGTCGTGCGCATCATGAGCAGAGCACCAACGAGCTTCCGGTCGACGGGCGAGAGCTCGTACACGTCGCACGTGCGGACGAATCGGGGTGGCAGCCCGGTGTCGACAAGCGGCATTGGCCCGCGCTTCTCGATGCGGGTTTGCAGCTTAGCGACCCATTCCTTGACGGTCGGGAGCGTCTCGATCGCGCGCGTCACACCCACCGCGGTTGCGTCGGCGAAGTCGCGCGACGCAAACGAGATGACGCGCTGCTGGCACTCGGCAGCAAGCTTGTGCACGGCCACTTGCAGCGACGTGAGCGCCTCGTACGTGAGTAGGAAGGCGGCGTTGTCCGCAAAAGGGCCCTCCTCCGCGTCGTCGAGCACGGCTGCGAGCGGTCCGGAGAGAAGAGCGCGTACCGTCTCGTGCGAGCCGACCGTCGACATGATGCTTGCGCTTCGGGCGCGTGAGGGAGCGCTCTTGATACCGGATGTTCACACGCGCATCTAGAATCCCCCCAAGAATAGCCGCTTACTTCGCTCCCGCACGAGGCACCGCACACTCTTCATCGAGTTGGCTTCAGGCGCGATTTTCGCACATGAAGAAGAAGGTCGACGGCATCATCATCAGCAGCGCCGACAACGCCGCAACACACTCTGACTCGCCTGCTGCACCCATCTCCAAGGCTGCCAAGCGCAAGCTCCAGAAGAAGCGCGCCAAGGCAGCTGCCAAGGCGTTGCACGAGGCCAGTGTGCTCGAGCGAGCGGAGGCCAAGGCCGCACGGGTCGCGGCGGCTGCCGCCGCTGCCGCCGCTGCCGCTGAGGCACAGCATCCGCCGCCAGAGCCTCTAGCGTTTGCTGCGGATGAGGACGATCATTGCGAGACGGCGCCAGAGGCATATGTGCACATTGAGGGCTTGCTGCGGCTGACAGCGGGCGCGTTGGGCATCGAACCGAACGAGCTGCGAATCTACGACCCGTACTTTTGCAACGGTGCAGTTGTGCGACACCTGGGTGCACTCGGCTTTGCGCACGTGTACAATCGCAACGAGGATTTTTACGCACGGCTTGAGTCCGGCGACCTGCCGCCACACGACGTGGTTGTCACCAATCCACCCTACTCGGGCGCCCATCCCGAGCGCCTGCTGCACTTTCTCGCGCAGAATGGCAAGCCGTGGCTTGCGCTCATGCCCAACTGGGTGCACGCGAAGGAGTATTATCCAGCGGCGAACTCGCCCGTAGGCCGCTCAATCTACCTGGTGCCTCGCAAGCGCTACAATTATTGGACGCCCCGGGGCCGGCGCGCCGACGTGGCCACCGGCGGAGCCAAGAAGAAGACGCACGGGCACACGAACGCCGCTCTCGGTATCCGCACGTCTCCCTTCGTCTCGTTTTGGCATGCTGGACATCTACCTCCCGAGGTGGTGCAGCGTGCCACGCCGCCGGACGCGACCTGCCAGCTTTGTTATCGCACAGATGCGCTGCCGCCGTACATCAGGCCCTGACCGGTGACGGTTGCGCGTACGGCTCTCTACACAGTGAAGCAGCAACAATCCGCCGGAAAGCCACGCCGCCACGACTCCACGGTGCGCAACGGCACGAGTGCACAGGCTGGCGCGGCCCCCGAGACGCGAGAGTCCTGGGAGAGCTATACGAACACCCGGGTCTACTAACAACCGCACACCTGACACCGGCCATGTGCGCGCGGGGGGGATCAGCACGGTCGCTGGGTGTATCGGCGTGTCGGAGATTACGTTTCTTCTGTGATACAGGCACAGCGATGTGTGTCTACAGTCTAGCCCGAGTCGACGACCGGCGGTTCCGAAAGCCCGAGACTCGACTCGGCCCGCCCTCAACTTTTGGTCACTCCGACACAATGCCAAGCCGAGGGACCTTGTGTAGAGACGTCAGACCTCACGTCACGTGGAGCAGACCGGCGGGCCGGGGACCGGACGCACCTGCACACCTGCTCCCACCGGGACCGCGAGGGACAGCACAGAGAGAGAGAGAGAGAGAGAGAGAGAAAGATTCCCCTTAGGCCTGACAAGGTACCCCATTGCGCGTTGATGGGCTAGCAACCCTTACGCAGCGGGCCACAAGGCAACGTCTCCATCTCAGCTGAGCATCTTGGTCACAGCGTAGCCCACACCCGCGCCCAGCAGAGCACCTTGAGTGGGCGTGATGCAGCTGCCGCTGCTGGACGCCGCCTCGCCAATCTTGCGCATGGTGCACACAGCGTCTTTGTCGGTGTAGATGGACCGGAAGGCCTTGCACAGTGCAGCGTTACCGACGCTGCCCACCTGCTTGTCGTTGATGGCCACGCCGAGCTTGCCGCCGCTTGGTGAGAACATGAGCGTGGTGCCCTTTGGCGCGCCATTGGGCAGGCCCTTGAGCAGGCACTCCTCGAAGTCCTTGATGAGCTTTGTGTCCGAGCAGCGTGGCTTGAGCGCATCGGCGAGTGCGCTCGCCATCTTCGCCGCGCCCACGCCGTAGCTCATCTGGAGCAGAAAGGCGCCCGTGTCGTACTCGCCGACAGCGTACACCTTGATTGGGCCCTTGTAGCGTACGCCGAGGCTTAAAAGCGAGCCGCCTGACTTCTTTTCGGGGAAGGAAAGGCCGGTCTTCGGTTCGATCGTCGCGCCAGCCGCCAGTGCGGCGCACAGAGAGAGGATTGTTGCAAGGGTCGTCGGCATTTTCTGATCGCGATCTCCCGGAGGTGCTGATCTGACGATTTCGGGCTACATCATAAAATTTGTTTCGCGATGACAAGACAAAAACACCATGTGAAACATCGAGGATGAGTCAGCGTCCCTCGCAGTTCACGGCTTGCAGTTCACGCTCCGCCACCGGTCCTCGAGAGAGAGCCACACGCCCTCCTCAACATCCGAATGAGCATGGATTCGGCCAGCGTGCAGCCAAGCAGCGAGCAGCTCAGCAGCCTTGGCGCGCCGCTGCTCGCCGCTTGCTGGGCAGAGGCGGGGTTTGGTGCAAAGCGGCCGAGCGTCTCTGGCGCACGGTGGCCTAAAGAAGTAGAGTGCAGCTACATAGATTGCGTGGGTGATGCTTGCACGAAGCGCTCTCTGTGGGTGAAGCTATACAGTGGTGGCAAGGGCACGACGATGCCGAACGGACTCTTTGCACGCCTCATCACACAGCCGCTCTCGTTGGCTGCGATCGTGGGCATGGTCACGCTCGGCGTCAGCGTGTTTGCTGATGCAGCTGAACCTGCATCGACGGTACTGCTGAGCCTGGTCGGGGGCCGCGAACTTGGCTTTTACATCTTCGTGGCCGCCGTCTTCGCGCACGTGTCCGAGGCCGCCTATTGCTACTGGGTGCTCCAGAGCCTCCGGCAGCCTCTTGGAGCGTGCCTGGCGTGGGCCTTCTTGGTGAGCCTGGTTGGGTGGCCAGTGACGCGGAGAGTGGTGCAGCTCAAGCGTGTGCAGCTCAAGGTGGCGTAAAGTTGTCGAACGATGGGCTGTCATATGAGTCTGCCACATGATGGCGTGGCGCGACGGTTGGCCGACGTGACGTGCACTCAGTCATTGGTACGGCGGCGCATCTGTGTCAAGTCGCGCGCACGCGCTGCGTGGCCGCCGAGGCCGGGTGGGAGGCTTTGGGAGCTGGGACGCCGGCGCCGCGGTTTCCGTTCCGTTCGATCAGGAACACAGGAAGACAGGCACAGGGATCTCGTTCGTCGTACGTCGAATCGTCGACGCTCGATCATGGCGCCGGTCCGCGACGCACACGACAAGCCGCATCGGAGAGGCCGGAGGCGTGCAACACGCGGACCCACGGATGCAAGTGTGTATTCATCAAAATTCCACTTATACGGCTCACGATCTTCAGAGATGAGACACCTGTATCACCTTGCGTGCAACCTCGGGCTCGGCTTTCCGGATGTAAATAAGTTGTAGTTTTGCCCGTCTCGTACACGTAGCGGTCGCGCACCCGCGCCCTGTACGCTGCACGGTCGCCGAAGAAAAGCGCTCGGATCCGAGTCTCGTCGACTGCTTCGTCTGTGGTTAACAGGCCTTGCGGATCGTGCCGCTGGCGTGTCGCTCGAGCCCCGCCGCCTTTAGGATACGCTCTCATCCAGGCATCGCCCTCGTGAGCATCGCCTCGGCGCGCTCCTTGGCCTCTCGCATATCCTCGAGCTCGAGCCGCAGCGCCCGCACCTCCTGCGGCGAGGCGCTCCCGCCGCGTAGCGCCTTGAGCTCGTTCTCGAGCTCCTCGCGCGCCTGCTGCTCCTCCTCGAGCTGCTGGTTGAGATACGCCATCTCCTCCTCAAGCTCGGCCTCGCGCTCCTGTAGCTTCTTCAAATCCTTGCCGTTGCCGCCGCCGCCGCCACCCCCGCCGCCGCCACCCCCGCCGCCGCCACCCCCGCCGCCTGTAATGAGCTTGAGCACCTCAGCCTCCTTGGCCTGCACCGCGCGGTCGGCTGCCTGCAGCTTGCGGTGTGCCTCGCTCAGCTGCGCCTCGGCCTGCTCGGCTCGCCGCTGGAGCTGCTCACTCAGCTGCTTGGCCTTGAAGGCCTCCTGCTCGGCGCGCTTGACCTTGGAGGCATCCTCGGCCTGTTTCTTGTCGGCTGCGAGCTTGTCCTTGGCCTGCACCGAGCCATAGTCGTCCGACTCCTCCTGGTTGGACGCGGCCTGGCTGCGCCGGCTCAGGTGGCGCGGCGGCAAGGGCTCCTCGTCCACCTCTCGGGTGCTCAGCTTATCGACCTCGGCCGTGAGCTTGGCGATCGCGCGGTCCTTGGCCGCGAGCGCCTCCTTCTGCTTGTCGATGGTCGCATACACCTCTTCGAGGTTCTCGGAGCCGCCCTCCTCGACAGGGTTGGCGTGCAGCTCGGCGAGCTCCTTCTCGTAGGCGAGCCGGTCGATCTTCTGCTTGGCGGCCGCGAGCTCGTCGCGCAGCTTGCGCAGCTCGGCCTCACGCTCCTCGACCACCTCGTAGTAGCGCTTGGTCTGTGCTTGAGCCTCCTCGAGCTCAGCCTCGAGGGTCTCGACATCGTCGGTCAGGGTGTACTTCTCCTCCTCTAGCACGACGACTTCGGAGTGCGCCTCCTTGTACTTGGCCGACATCTCGTCGAGCTTCGTCTGCAGCTCGCCGCTCTTGCCATCGATCAGCTGGAGCCGCTGAGTGAGCTGCTCCGCGCGGATCTCGGCGCGCATCTGCGCCTCGCGCGCATCCATGAGCGCCGCGTCCTTGGCGTCGATCTCCTCCTGCACACTCATCAGCTGCTCCTCGTTCGTGATGGCCGCCTCCTCTAGATGCAACTTCTCCTCCTTGAGATTGAGCACCATCTGCTCCGACGCCATCTTGAGCCGCTCCGCCTCCTGCGCCTTCTGGCGCGCCGCCTGCAGCTCGCTCGTCACCTTGTTCAAGCGCGCCCCGAGCGTCTTCACCTCTTCCACAAGCTCGTTCGGCGGGAGCGTGCCCACCTCGGCCGGCCCGCCCGCGCCCGAGTCGGCGCCTCCATCGGCGAGCGCCTTGCTCTGCTGCTGCAGCGTGACGCTCTGCTCGGCGAGCTGGCCCTGCAGAGACGTGGCCGCCTGCGTACTCGCCGCCAGCTGGAGCGCGAGGCCCTCGGTCCGATTGGCGAGCGCGCGCATCGCCTCCTCCTTGAGCGCTTCTGTCACCGCCGCCGAGGGCACCTCGACCTCGAGCTGCGAGCCCGGCACCGCGCCCTCGGGCACTGTCAGCCGCACCTCGTGCCCGTCGGGCGCCATCACGGTCAACTCGTGCCCGGGCAGCGCGCCCTCGGGCAGCGTAAAGATGAACGTATCCCCGGCGGGCGCGGCGGGTGGCAATTCGACCTCGAGCTGCGAGCCCGCGGGCGCGCCCTCGGGCACCGTGAGGGTCACCTGCTGGCCCGTCGGTGCCGTCACGGTGAGCTGCGTGCCCGGCGCAGCGCCCTCGGGCACCGTCAAGACGAGCATCTCGGCCGCGGGCGCGGGCACCTCCACCTCGAGCGACTGGCCCGGCTCGACGCCCTCGGGCACAGTGAGCGACACCTCCTGCCCGCTCGGAGCGGTCACAGTGAGCTGTGTGCCCGGCGCCACGCCCTCCGGCACCACCAGCACCACCTTCTCGACCTCGGGCGGCAGCTCGATCTCGAGAGACTGGCCTGCCGACGCGCCCTCGGGCACCGTGAGCGACACCTCCTGCCCGCTCGACGTGGTCACGGTTAGCTGCGTGCCCGGCGTCGCCCCCTCGGGCACCTCGAGCGTGATCCTGTCGCCCTTCTTGGCCTTGCGTGGAAGCGGCGAGGGCGCCTCCGCACCGACGACGCGCACGGCGTTCGCAGCCGCCTTGGCCACGAGCGCCTCCGCGAGCGACTTGGCCGGCGCGACCGCGACCGACACACCCTTGGTCTCGGCCTTGGGCTCGCTCGTGAGCACCTGAGCCGCGGTGATGGCCTGAGCCGCGGGCATCCCGATCCCAAGCGAGGCCAGCGTCAGGCCACCCGAGGGCAGCGGGCGCGGCGCGACGGTCTGCTGGCTATTCGGCGCGCGCGCCTCCTCCTTGATCTTGGTCGCAGCCGCCGGGTCATGCCGGCGCAGCTCCGCGTCGAGCTTGGCCGCTTTGAGGCGAAGTGTCGCCAGCTCTCCCTCCTCCAGCTGCCGCTTGGCCTCGGCGAGTGCGGACGCTTTGCTCGTCATCTCACTCAGCTTCGCCTCGGTCTCGCGCAGCCGCGTGTGCGCAATCTGGAGCTTGCCCACCGTCGCCACGATCTCGGCCTTCGCCTCCACATCATCCATCGTCCCAAAGTCGAGTTTGAGCTCGAGAGCGGCCATGTTGACGTCGTACGGATTGGAGGTCGGCGCGACCGGCGGCGGGATGGACGCGGGGTCCGAGACCGCCGCGCCGCCGCTAGGGGGCGCGCGGGGTGGGGTCAACGGCACGGCCGCCGCGCCGAGCTCGCCCACCTTGGACTGAAGCGCCTTGTTGGACGAGACGTGGCGCTCGATGCCCGCGCGCAGCTCGTCGATGTCGGATCGGAGCTGCTCGTTCTCGGCGACCAGCTGCTGCTTCTCGGCCTTGAGCTGCGTGTTCTCGCTCACGAGCTCGTGGCGCAGCTGCTCGGCCTCCTGCCGCGTGCGCTCCAGCTGCGCCTCCTTATCGCGGATCGACTTCTCCTTGGCCTTGTCCTTCATCGAGAGCCGCTTGCCCAGCCGGAGCACGACGCCGTTGAGCACCTGGCTCAGTCCGTGCAGCACGCGTGGCAGCTCGCTCTTGCTCGCCACGTCACCGAGCACGAAGAGCTCCTTCTTGAGCACGGTGACGCGCTTCTCCATGCCCGCGCGCGCCTGCTCGTCGACGGTCTCACGCCCCGCCTCGACCGCCTCGAGTCGCTGCTGCACCGTGTCGAGCTCCTGCTCGACTGACCTAGCGAGCACGTTCCCAAACTGGGCGAGGGGCTCGAGGAGGGAGCTGTGCGCGCCGCCGCCCACGCGCTCATTGTACTGGGCGCGCTGCTTCGAGGCGAGCTCGATGAGCATCTCGAGGTCGGCCACCTCACGCTCGGCACGATCGTGGGGCTGCGCCTGGTCCTCTTCGCGCGCGCGCTCGAGCTGCCCCTCGGCCGCGTACACCATGTTGTCGAGCGTCTGCAGCGCGTCGGTCACCATGCTCTCGTCCGTCTGGACCTCCTCGCGCAGGCTCTTCATCTTGAGCACCAACTGCTCCAACAGCAGCTTCGACTGCAGCTGCTCCTCCACCGTGGGCTCGGTGCCGTCGGCGCGCGCCGCCTCTAGTGAGAGGTATTGCTCGACCTCGCGCTGCAGGTGTGCCACGAGCACGCTGATGTAGCTCTTCGACTCCTTGACCTTGCTCACCTGCGCCTGGCGCATGCGCTCGAGCGCCTCGACCTCGTCGACGAAGCCTGCGTTTGCCTGGCCGCCCGCGCGCGTCTCGATGAGAAGCAGGTCCACCCACCGGCCCGAGTCGGCCTCGAGCATGCTGCGCCGGTCCTCGGCCGCCTTGCGCGCCATCTCGGCCTGGAGCGCCTCCTGCTGCGAGAGCATCGCCTGGCGCATCGCCTCCGCCTCGCGCGCGTGCCGCTCCTTCTCCTCGAAGGACTGCTTGAGGATCGCGTCGCGCTCGGCGAGCTGCGCCTCCATCTGCTCTCGCTCCTCGTCGGTCATCCCTGAGCCGCCGCCGCCGAAGCCGCCGCCGCCGCCCGCCGCCGCCGCCTCGAGCTGCGCTCTGAGCGCCTCGATCTCGGCCTTGAGCTTGCCCACCTCGGTCATCTCCTCGTTCTTGCGCGCCTTGAGCTGAATGGCCTTGGCGCGGTCGGCATACTGCAGCGTGTTCAGCGTCTCCTCGAAGTTGTACGCCGCGGGTGAGATGGCCGCGAGCATCACGGTCACCGAATTGCCGCCGAGCGACTCCTGCAGCACACGCGTGAGCTTCGAGTTGCGATACGGGATGAAGACCTTTTTGCCCTTCTTCGACTGCTCGGCGAGCGCGTTGATCACGTTGCCGAGCGCCGAGAGCGACTTGTTGATGTTCGCGCCCTCCTTGAGCTTGTCGCCCGTTGCGCCCGTCTTGGCGGCGCGCTCGGAGCCCGCGAGATCGACCAGGTTGATGGTGGCGCGCGATTCCTTCTGTTGCCCCGCGATCACCTCCTTTTGCGAGAGGCGGATGATGAAGATCGAGTGCGAGCGCGACGAGGTCGCATTCATCTGCGTCGCCGCCACCGCGCGCGCCGCGTTGCCCTGGTCCATCAGCTTCTCGATCTTCTCTTTCGAGTCGACGCCAATCTCCTGCAGACCGGCCACGTACACGCCGAGCTTCGGGTCCTCCTTGACGTCGATGTGCGAGTCCTTGCGCGTCTTGGCGGTGCCGCGCGTGGCAGTCGGGTCGAGCAGGTCGTAGAGCACCTCGTTGTAGATCTCGAGGAACGAGCACGTCACGAGGAACATTTTGTTTGGGTTCTCCTCCTTTGATGCCTGGATGCGCTCGAACATCTCGGCGTTCATCTGCGGGATGATGCCCGGCAGTCCGGCGTGGGGCGCGCCCGTCATCGAGAACGATTTACCCGCGCCCGTCTGGCCGTATGCGAAGATGGTACCGTTCCAGCCACCAAAGGCCTTGTCAAGCAGCGGCTGGCCCAGGTTTCCATATACGTCGGTCTGGAGCGAGTCATCGTCGTACGTGTAGTCGAAACTGAACTCGCGCAGCGGCGCGCCGGGCTCGTTCGGCGGCTGCAGCGCCGCGTACCCACCGGGTTTGATGACCACGATCTTCTCCTCTTGCTGGCTGATCTCACGCTGGTTGAACGGGCGGCAGCGTACGGCGACCATGACCGACGATGGCGCCTCGGACGACGAGCCCTTCTCGATGGTGGCGACCATGGCCGCGGTCTTCGCGGCAGCCCGGAGCTTGTCCATCGGCCGTTGGCTACTATGGAACTTCACAGGAAGGGTGCGTGAAAAGGGAATAATGAAACGCAGGGGGTGGGGGCGGGTCGCTCCCAACTGTAGTCGCCCACCTGGCCTTCGAGACCCGGCCCAGCGGCGTGGGGGTGTGGGCGTGCTGCGCGTGCCCGGTTTTAATTCGGAATTCATCATCATCGTGTACAGTGGGCATGCGACGCATGAAGACGCCGGCTGAAATCTTAACCATCGCCCACTTTTCGCGCCCGTGGTTTCGTCGATTCCGGTGCGAGACTTGGAAGGTCACTCGAGGTCACCTTCCGAATGTCGCACTGTGTACGCTTCGGTCTATTGCTCGCGCCGCTCGCCGCGTATTGCAGCGTAGTGGCGCCACCCGTTGTGTCCGCTAGCCGCCGGCGTGCGCCACCGCCAAAGTGTGGGCTCGATGACTCTCTTCTCGCCGGCCTGAGCGCCGAGGAAGTGGGAGTCGCCGCTTGGCTGGCTTCCGACGAAATGGGCCAGGCGCACCTGCTCGACGGCTGGGCCACAGCTTCTGCCGAGGATAAGCGCCGGCTGCTCGCGCAGATCGTCACCATGGACGATAACTACCCCGCGGACGCGGCTGGGCTGTGCGGCCTGACGGCGTACGTGGCGCACGCGCGAGTGCTTCTTGCAGAGGCAGCGGCGGATAAGAATCCGTTCGAGGGGTACGAGGTGGAGATTCCCGAGGGCGAGACGCTCGAGATCGGCTCGGACGCCTTCCGCGCTGACGAAAAACTCGGGATGGGCGCAATGCCAGGCGCAGCCTTCGTGCTCGTCGCGGGCGGGCTGGGCGAGCGGCTCGGATATGACGGCATAAAGGTGGAGCTGCCGACGGAGACGATCACCTGCGCCTCGTTCCTCGAGACGTACATCACGTCGCTGCTCGCGATGACGCGCCGCGCCGGCCCGGGCGCTCCCCAGGTGCCGCTCGTCATCATGACCTCGGAGGACACACACGCCAAGACCCTTGCGCTGCTCGAGGCCAATAGTTATTTTGGGATGCCGCGTGAGTCGCTGCACTTCATCACGCAGTCGAACGTGCCGGCGATCCAGGACAACCACGCGCGCTTCGCGCTCGACAAGGCCGACCGCTTCACGCTCCAGACGAAGCCGCACGGGCACGGCGACGTGCACACGCTGCTGCACACCTCAGGGCTGCTTCCCAAGCTGCGTGCCAATGGGTGCACGCATCTCGTCTTCTTCCAAGACACGAACGTGCTTGCTTTCAAGGCGATCCCGGCCGCGCTCGGCGCCTCGATCCGGCGCAAGCTCGACATGAACTCGCTCACGGTGCCGCGCTCTCCCGGAGAGGCTGCGGGCGCCATCTGCAAGCTCGTGCGCGCCGGCGAGCCACCGCTCGTGATCAACGTGGAGTACAACCAGCTGGACGCGCTACTTCAGGCCTCGGGCAAGGGCGGCGACAGCGCGGACGCGACAGGCTACTCGCCCTACCCAGGCAATGTGAACACCTTCATCCTTGCCCTCGAGCCGTACGCAGCGGCGCTGCAGGCCACGGGCGGCTCGATGCCCGAGTTCGTCAACCCCAAGTACGCCAACGCCGAGAAGACCGCCTTCAAGAAGCCGACGCGGCTCGAGTGCATGATGCAAGACTTCCCCAAGCTTCTCGGACCCGAGTCGGCCGTTGGCTTCACCTCCTTTGACCGCTGGTTCGCCTTCTCGCCGGTCAAAAACTCGATCCCCGAGGCCCTCAAGGCCGCTGAAAAGGGCGTGTATGCCGCATCGCCGGGCGCGGGCGAGGCGGCCGTGTTCGACGCGAACGCGCGGCTCATGCGCCTCGCGGGCGTCGAGCTCGCGCCGCCCGCGCCACCCGCCACATTCCTCGGGCTGCCGCTTGGCCTCTCGCCATCGATTGCGCTCACGCCCAACTTCGCCCTCACCGTTGATGAGCTGATGCATCGCATGCCTGGCGGCGCCGCCGTGCATCTGACTGCGCGCTCGTCGCTCATGCTCGACGGCGACGTGCGCCTGCACTCGCTTCGCCTCGACGGCGCGCTCGCCATCCGTGCGGTGCCCGGCGCTACCGTCCACGTGCGCGACTGCACCGTCACAAACGATGGCTGGCCGTTTGTGCCGGTTGAGCCCGGCACCGAGCCGAAGGGCGTGAGCATCCGCGGCTACACGATTGATCGGAGCATGGGTTCCGACGTGGTGGCCGGCGAGCCGGGTGAATACGAGCTCAGCGGCGACGGCAAGCTATGCAAGCTGTAGTGCTGCTACCCGCCCACACACTGTGCGTTGGCGACCGTTTTGCAGTCACGACGCTTCCCTGCCGCATGCGCTGCGCCTGTACACCTTACGGCGCCGTGCGACGATCGACGTCGTAACGTAGCGCGGCTGACGACCTCGGAGAGCTGCGAGCGACGCAGCGCCCGTAGCGCGCGAGAGAGGGCGGAGATAATCCCTTATTGTTGAACATGTATGGTAACATACTCCGTCCGAGAGGACGGACCGCCTCCGGTGGATCGGATGAACGGATCGTCGCGCGCAACGAACCGCTCCGTCTCACCGTCCGTCGTCCGACAGACGGACCGGATCGGACGTCGTCGCGCAACGATTTTTACCGTAGCTACGTTAGATACGCGTTAAGCGACCGTCCGTTACTACTTTCCGCCCGCATCGCCACGGCCCACGCGCGGAACCGTAACGATTATAAATCCAATCCCTCGACGGCCGAAATAACAGCGCACGTTACATGACAATACCGTAGAGTACCGCTCTTGCAAAGCCCATCCGCCTCCATCTAAGTACATGGAGCAAGTCCACTTCTGGCCCACCAGACCACCACGGTCTCAATCGCACAAACCACCATCGTCGCGACGCCCATGTCTGAGAGAGCAGAGTCAGAGGCGTAACACTAAGAGCGGCCCGGATAATAGCGCCTCTTTGCCAGTCAAGGAATGATTCTTCTTGGCGCTGAATGAAGGTCTCAGGCACCTCGAGCGCAGCCAAAACGAGTGCTTACACGTTGTGTTCTCGTCTGATCCGATCGAGAGTAAAGTTTGTGCGTGGCTGACTTGCCGTCGGTTTACAGCCTTGCATCCCGGAATGGTGGGCCACTGCCTTCAACTCTTCAGGGATATTGAACTCGAACACTAGAACGTCACGACGACGCATCTCACCAGGCCGCCCACGGTGGATGGTATTCGTGTCAAATATAAAGCCATCGCCGAGCCGACCGAGCATCTGCGTTGCGTTGTACCGATTCCTCACAAAGTCACCATCAAACCGAGACTCGAAGTACTCACTGTATGAATAGTAGACGGTGCGATGCGAACCAGCTACAATCTCCGTGGGGTGCGTTTCGGCAGTAACGTCTTGCAGAAAAATATATGCTTTCAGGCGGCGTCCACATCGGTCGTGGTGCCAAAGAGTTGATGTGATAGGTTTACGGTACTTCCGTAGGTCTCGTCTCGTGGGTGGCGCATTGGCTATGGAGCCAAGCCGGTAAGCTCCATACCCCGATAGCTCCGCATCAGCACCAACATAATTTAGCACGACATGGCCCAACGTGCTGATTGCTTTTTCGACAGTTGGCTCAAAGCTTGGCAGGTAAGGAATGTTGGTACCACCCTCGTCATGGCCGGGGTTCTTTGACACCATCGCATTGTCTACCAGTCGCGGCACGTCATGGCGCAGAATGGTGTCGGCAAAGCCTAGTTCGGCGCCAAAGCGTGCGAAGCCGTCGCGATTCAAAGAAGTGACCAGCCGGTGCAGATTGTGTGGGCCTCGAAGGGGACTTACAGCTGCATGCGGTCTTGCAGCAAATCGTCGTAGTAAAATCTCTCCAGACTCGCGCTGAAGTTGGTCCCCTGAGAGTAATATCGGGCGTACGGTGTCTATCATCACGGAGGAGTTGAAATTCCACTCTTTTGGAAACGAGATGCCAAGCTCATTCCAATCCACGCCGCATGCAGAGATATCAAGTTTACGCTGCTCAATATGATGACTCCGTTGCTTCCAATGTGCGATGATTTTTGTTGGGTACGCGAACGCCTCTGTATTGTTGTCTGCAAACGGATTGCCCGCGACATGCCTCAGCGGCATACCTTTGGCTATAGCCTATACGGGTATAGCGACGCGCGCGGACGCGCGCGCGCGCGCGGGGCCAGCTCGCGGTTTAGTACAGTACCGGGTACCGGTATTGTACCGGTACCGGTAAACTTGGTCGCGTTGGTTGATTGGCGGTTCATCAAACACAAACGGCAGTCTGGTGAGCGCGACATGGACATCCCGGTCCTTGCTGAAGCTAGACCACAGGCTCTGAATCACAGTGGGTGGGCGGGAACAACACTTTAAAAGATTAAAACGCAAACTCAAAGTCTCAAACACAAGAAGCTGACGCGCATCGACATCGAAGCGTCCGACCGCCGTAGAAGATCGGCGGGCACGGAGTGCTATTGATAGAGCGGCTATCAGCGCACATAAAAACATATACCGGAACCAGCCGTTAACAGGATTTCATGGGATTTTTGGGGGGTAGGGTAGGGTGGGTGTGCCGAGGGGCGGAAGACCCCCTACCTACCTACTCTCGGTGGAGCTTGCCAGCATCGGGGTAACCCCTACCTACCTACCCCCGCCAACTTAACATACCAAAAAAGGAAGGTCTGTCGTCGTACTTTCGGTGATATTTATTCGGTGATCGACTCACCTTTTGATCGGTGCCCGGCTTGGCGGCCGACTCGCTCTCGGGCAACTCGGGTACAACTCGGGGGCCGTTTCGGTGATCGGCTCGGCGCCCGGCTCAGCGTGCGTGCGTGTGGCGGAGTCGAGAATGACATCACTCGTGACGCTTCGGCCGCCGCGTTCGACCCCCTAACCCCATTTTTTTCTCACAGACCAGACGAGGGGGGGAGGGGGTACCTACCTACCTACCCTGGGCCAACCGGCCTGGGGTGGCGGCCACCCCTACCTACCTACCCAAAATGCGGCACCCGTACCCTACCTCCCAAAAAACCCAAATCCAGACTTTGCGCGGACACAGTCCTCGCCACATGCCGACATCTGCGCGATTCGTCTCAATGTGCATTGTGGACAACCTCCAACCAATCGAGCGGCAGATGGATGTCGTCACAATGTGTACGACAATGCTGTGCTCACTCATGCTGACGACCAAGCCCAAGAAAGCTCCCCTGGTAATGGTGGATAACTACACGGAAGGGAGATGGGGCAAGGTGCTGCAACAGACGGGTGCAGAGCTGATCCGTACTCGTGGTGTCCCGCCTTGGAATGTGTCTGGGGCCCTTTCTCGGCGACTATGCCCGCAGCAAACAACTTCATCCAAAAGTCTCTCTAATCACTCAATGGGCTTCTCAAGTAGTTCGTTGTGTGTTCCTCCCGGGATGTATACCTACAACAAGCTGCACTTTTGGGACCCAGACTTCACCAATGAGACGTTGCTCGTTCTGATCGATGCCGATGCTCTTATTATCCGTGACGCCATCACAATCACAGGGGTAACGCCTCCTGCTGCACTTGGATTTACCAAAATCTGCTCCACGGACAAGCCCGTTGGCCCAGCCAATTCAGAATACAAAAGCCTTATAAGAGACTCTTATGGCATTCATAGCGACCAGAGAGGATTCAACTCAGGTGTCATAGTATTCGAACCGCAGCACCAGCTCTACCATCGCATAATGAACATTTATAGGCAAGGCTTCTTTAAGCTTGACATTCGAAACTGGAAAGGCATGGGCGAGCAGGAAGTACTCATAGAGGCCTATTGGGACGAACTGAATCAGCGTCGTCCGCATCAACTTAGCGACGAATACAACTTTCGTGGATACAAATGCAACTTGCTCCGGGCCAATTTTAGCCAGGTTAAGATTGTTCATAGGCGACCTAGTCAGCATCGCACGGACTTGATCAGCAAAGCATGCAGTCGGAGCGCGGAATGGGAGACCCATGTACGGGGAATGGTCTCTCGAAACCAATGTCAGTCCACCCCGCGCCAAGACTGCACTTCCTTTAGAGCGGGGGTGGCGGCGGCGGCGGCGGCGGCGGCGGCGACAGTGACGGCGACGGCGACGGCAACGGCGACGGCGACGGCGATGGAGGCGAGGGACATGGCGATCGTACGATCCCCATGAGGGATGGCGACAAGGGCGGAGACGGCTGTGGTGGTGCGACGAGCGATGCGATGGCGGCGATGTCAACTGTGGTGATGGCGACGGCAGCGGCATTGGAGGTACTTACGTCGCGTGGAGCGCACTGCCCTCGGCTTTGAGGAGACGCCCGTGGTCGATGGACGATGCCGACCACGGCAAGAGCGAATCCGCACCGACGGCGACGCCGAGGCCGGTGCTGCGAAGGCGGAAAAGTGCAAGAAGGCGCGGGTCACCCTGCCGGTGCTCTCCGTGCTGCAGACGGTGCTTCAACACGCTGCCGAGGCGCTCGCCGACAAGTGACCAGCAACACAGAGCCAATCGCAAGCGCGGCTAAGACACGACATGCTCGGAGCCTAACCTCGCTGAGGCGGGGCCCGCGACGTAGTGCTCCGAGCGAGCACCACATGAGCTTTTTTTTTACTTTAAAGATTCGAATATTTATTTGCAAAGCTCGTAGATTTATTTTGTGGACTTTTCGGGTTTTCGATTTCGGCCGGTTTTCGAGCAGCACTTTAGCAGGTCTTGTCTCGACGTTGTCTGGCGGAATGCACATTCCAGCCTCAGATCCCTCGAGCGTGCACCAGACAAAGAATCGACACCTCTAAAAACGTCCACACGACGCCATCTGGTATGGTGATTGAGATCTTGGCGCTGCTGCCCTTCTCCACCAGTGACCGTGGGATGGGCAGCTCAGCACGGTCAAAACGTTCCATCGGATTCAGCCCGTTAGAGCCTTGCAAGCGCCCCACGTGAGTGCCGTTTATAGCAACTTCGGCGTGCTGAAGCGGATTTCCTCCTGCTGCAGTATTTGGTGGCGTTGCACCTGCGTCGAAGATGAGCCGCAAGGTTGCCCCCAAGTTGAATTCGGAGAGCTGCATCTCCAAGTCCAGCGTGCACGGGCCTTGCAGGGAACGCGCGAAACCCGCCCAGGAGTTGCGATCGGGGCTTGACCAAAATGTCGAATCCACGCGATATTGCATCATCCTACAGCTCGAGGCGTTTCGCAGCCTGGCGTCGTCATGTAGTAGAATGCCACCGAGCTGGAGTGGCGAAAGTCTTTTCGGCACTCCTCTTCTGATGGAATCCCGTTTTCCTTTTGACTGATCCAGTAGTGGAACCCGTCGTGAAACTGGATCGGGTCCAAAATGAAGAAGCGATACAATGCCATCGAGCCCTTCCCCTCCTGCCAAATACCACCGTGGAAGGGAAACGAGTGACTGTTCGGGTTTGACCCTGGCATGTACGCGTTCCACGGCAGATTGAAGTCGTCCTCGAATCCAGTTCCCCGATAGTTTGGCAACTGGGTTACAGCGCTGTCTACGGCCCAGTAGTGGTTACCCTCAGTGTGAGCCGTCTGACTCTGGGAAGCAATGGCCTTCTCATCAAAGAGGACGCTGTCGAATGCATGGTCGTCCGCCAGCCGCTGCACTTGCAAGCTGAGATGCTGTGCTTGACGCAGACAAGAATGGACACCAGCGACGGCTACCTTGGCGGATTCTTCTCCCCTCAGCACCCACCCGATGGCGACCGCACCAGGGTCCCCGCGCCCAAGCCACCCGAGCCCAATACCAGCAACAGCAGCAGCAGCAGCAGCAGCCGCAGCAGCAGCAGCAGCAGCAGCAGCAGCAGCAGCAGCAGCAGCAGCAGCAGCAGCAGCCGCCTTGGAGAGCTCGACGTATTTGTGGCACCACGCGGCGAGGCGCTTGATGTCCTCGGGATTGCGAATCACCGCCGGCAGGTGCGTGTCGTCCGCGATGGCCTTCGGGTAGAACTCCGGGTACTGCTCCTTGAGCTATCCTTGAGCGGCTTGAACACGCGCATGCAGACGGCCAGGCAGAACTGGAGCATCGAGAACAGGCCGCCCTGCGTGAGCCCGATGTGCGTCTCGACGCGCTTGAGCTCGCCGTCCACGACGGTAAGCACCTCGCCATAGTGCGTGCGGAGGAAGACGATGTCGTCGGTGGCGCAGCGCGCCGCGGCCTTGCACTCCTCGATGCTCTTGATATCGAGGCGTTTGCGCGTCGCCTCGTCCATCGCGTCCAGCCAGTCGATGATCTCGGCGCCGGCTTGGACGATGGAGTCGAGGAGGGTGGTGCTGTACGCGTTCGAGTAGCTCTACGGACGCTTCGCGCTTACTTCGCGCTCAAGCCGTCGACGATCTTCAACCATCAGGCACGCGGCAACGAGCCCTCAATCTCGAAGCAACCGCTCGAACGAGCCGCCGAAAGCCAGGCGCGGCTCTTCCGCGCGATCACGAAGACCAGCCCAGAGGAAATCCGCGACGTGCAGCACGACGCGAACCCGGACGGCCCGACGCCGAGGCGGTGCGAGGAGGCGATGCACCTGTCGCAGCGGCACGGCGGCATGGGCTGGTCGCACCCTCGCCTCAACTCAGCGGGCGCGTCGAGCGGGCGCGTCGCCGCTCACGCCGATCGAGCACGGCGGCGTGCCGATCATGCCTCTCTCTAGCATGTAAACCCTCGCTCATGTCTTTGTTATTTATACTTTTCACGTCTTTTTTACCGGTACCGTATACACCAGTATCCTGGGGACCCTGAAAAAGGCGAGCGCAGCAGCCTTTCAGGGTACTGGCTCGGACCCCCTTTAATTCGTCCTCCTCCTACCTTTTTTTGCGGATACCTTAGTTATTAGTCCACCACAGATTGCCTCCTCCTCGTTCACACCGTCTATCGCATACTCAGCATTCAGCGGCATCCACTCAGACTCACACACTCGGAATCGACTCACGCCTTCGCACCACCGAGAGAGGTAGCAACACGGAGATTTCGGCGACCAATAGCAGATATAGGACATGTGAAGGGGTGGCTCCACTGGCGTCTCCTCGGCGCGCTCATTACAGGAGACGCGCGGGCTGCCTACAGCCGGAGAATAGTGGCCCCTTCGTCCTCGCTACGGCCCCTATTTTTCTCGACCCGTGTAGCCCCGGCTCCTCTCTGTTGTGCTTGGGCAATCAATCCATCCCATCCAATCGATCGCTCACTCATCGCCCAGACACCCGCTAATGCACGGCGCAGCACGGGACCTGGAGACGGATACGGGACGCTCTACGGCATGAGCTGCACAGTCAATGGCAGCATCGCGCTACCACGCTGGTAGCGGGCAGCACAGTCAATGGCTGCACGAGGGGGAGGACAAGAGTCGGCCTTAGCGTAGCCACCACGCGACCAAGCAGCCCTAACGGCTTTTTATGGTCCAAGAGACCTTACACAGGATCGCCGCGCGTCCACCCCTCTCACAGCCCGACCCTCGCACAATGGCGGTCACCATCACGCTCGGCCTCAACGACGAGTTCCTACTTCAAGGATGCTCTCGAGCATCTTCTTGAAGATGCTGCGTGGGGGCTCTGCTCCCTCCGGCTATAGACCAACAAACGACCAACCAATCGCATCCAGAGCCTTGCTCGCCCATCTTGACATGCTGCTCACGACCGCTGACCTCATACGAAGCGCCCGCGCCAAAGCCAGCAGATTCCCAATGACGCTCGCTGCTCCGCGACTCACCTCAGAGACCCCCACCAGCGCACGCCGGAGCTCCATTCAGATGGCCTGTTTTCCATCATCAACCGCCGACGCGCACAAAGAAGAAAGAAAAAGAAGAATTCCCAAACTCCCTTGTCCCTCCATGAAAACACGTCCTCTCAGTAACCTCCCAGTAAAAACAAGTCAAGTCAAGACTGACACACACCACTTTCTTCAACTACACACACAAATGCCATCGATCGCCCTACGGCGCGACGCCCCCCCACCCGGGGGCGGGCCGTGAAACGCATCGCCCTACGGCGCGACGCCCCCCCATCCGGGGGCGGGCCGTGAAACGCATTGGAAAATCCTCCCCGGGGTGGATGGTTTTTCCACAACCTCCCGAACTTCCCCTACGGAAAAGGGGGGTTCGATGTGTCGGGAGGGGGGGGTAAGGGGTCACCGGGTGTCATCAAACTGATGTACCCCGGGCCGTATAGGCCGTTATACTTGTGGGGGTGGCACATAGGGGGGGACCAACGATCCGCCCTCTGCCAAGGGGGGGTCCGTTAGCCGCCCGATGGTCGCCCGCCTCGTTAGGTACGGTCCGGTGAGACAAAAGTAAAACTTTTCTACATGCTAGAGAGGGTGGCAGCGGAGCACCAGGTCGCGCGGAACGAGCCGCCTGCGCGACGATCGCTGCGATGACGCATCTGGCGGTAACTTGATTCGGAGACGTCCGCGTGACCACCCCCCTCATTCGCTCCCGGTTCCCCCAAAATTCCGTAAATCCGTAAAAAGTATACAATTTTCGTCTCTGGGGCGTGGGGGGCAGAACCATGCCCCACCCCAGGGGGGTGCTTTGGGCGCCGTTTAGGGCGTTTTCCATTACGTAATTACGGATTTACGGATTTACCCCCCTCCCTCCCCCTCCCAGTCCCTACCCAGTCCCACGCTCCGACCCGGTCACGCGGATCTCCGAATCAAGTTACCGCCGGCTTGACGGGGCCGGGACCCGGAGCGGCCAGACGTGGGCCAGTCGCGGGACCGGAGTCGCGGACTGCCAAGCCTGTTGCGGAAAGCGTTAGATCGGATTGGGGGCTATTTTGACACCGGGGGGAGCATGGGGGAGCCGGGACACACACGGGATACACGGGCGCACATGGGCACACGGATCACACAGACGAACCTCATACAACCATCCGCAAGACCCAACCCACCAAGACGCACCCTGTCACGACAGCATAGTACCTGTATTGTGTCGATGTACTGTGTACAATGTGCATTGCGCACCTCTGCTACTAACTCCTTTCCATCGCTGCCTGGCGAAGCTGCTTTCCTGCAATTATGGCAACCCCATGGCCTGTTTTGACGACTGCCGTGAGACAACGATACTTGTATGACTGCATCTTTGCATTGCAATGGACGTCGAGACCTCCAAAACTAGAGCGCCACTTACCATCCCCAGTCCACAGGGCTGCCTTAGAAGTTATAGAATTGAAGACAGAGACTGGATATTCCACCGTGTTGACATCATGAATAGCGACGAAAGCCACCTGAGGATAGATTTTCATCAGATGATTACCAAGGTCCAAAGCATCAGTCCCCTTTGGCCCATCGAGCATGATTCCCACGCGAGCTTCACTGGACACAGTCTTGAGCCGTGTTGTGAGGAAAGCTTTTGCCTCACCACGCACAAGATCCACCGTGTGGTTGCGCGCGTGCAGACGAGCCGAGGTTTTGCTGAGCAGTTTGCGATCGTCGAGGTCCACACCAGCAAAGTGCACAGGAGGATGCCACATCTCAAAGCTTCTACAGAAGAACTCAGTTGATTGGCCGTTTGAGACGCCGGACTCGAAGAAGTGGGTGATCCTCGCTGCCCTGGCAGCCGCAAGAACCGCAACAGCCTCGGATGGCAACATGCCCCACTTCATACAATCCAGGTCGCTGTCGAATGCAACTGTACTCTGGCTGATGTTCGCTAAACGAGTCACGTCTTCGAGGTAAGATGCCATGCCAAGTGTTCGCTGCTCACGTTCACTGGAGAAGGACCTGTTGTATGCGCAGTCCATCTTCACATCCGCAGCGTAGGTGCCCAGCAGAAAAAACAAGACCTGCATCTACTTCAGAAGCACGGATCGTCCTCCACCAGACACGTTTTTTGCAGTGGGGAAATCGTCTCTCGCGATGGGTCCACACTGGTTCCTGGCGTCTCGCCTGGGTCCTCGGCTGCTCCTGGTCTCGGCGCCTGTCGTCGCGATGCCTGACGACGACCAGCTTTCAGATCTAGCCAGCGTGCTGATCCGCTCGCATCCACATCTCGCGCAGATCCGCTCGCGCAGTCACCATGGCCACCGTGCGCCACACCGTATCTCCTGAATCACTCCAGGCGGCTGGCAAAGCTGCCGTGCGCCACGACACTGTCGTCTCTCGACGCCGCCGTCGTCACGCGACGGCGGCGTCGAGTGACTTCTTTTGCGTTCCCTCCGGGGGCGCGCCAACGGGCGCGTCTCTACACCTCCGACTCCCTCTGCGACGACGGCGGCCCCGGCGCCGAGTGCGCAGACTGCATCTACGGCACCGACTGCGCCCACTGCGGCCCGCGCTTCTCGCCTCCTCCACTCATCTGCGCCGAGACGTGCAACTGGGCTTCCGAGGCCGATTGCGACGGCGGCGGCCCCGGCTCGGAGTTCCGCCCGGCCCCAGGCCGACGGCATGTGGACGCATGTCGACCGGACGTCACATGTAGTAAGGTGGCAGTGTGTGTAGTAAGGTGGCAGTGTGTGTACGTCCTGTACATAACCAGTCTAAGAACAAAAGTTAAAGTAAGAGCCACACACCACCGAAACGACAAACGAGACAAACGGGGGTGGGGCGTAGCCGCAAGCCGGCGTTACGTGATGAAGGCGTCAACCGTCATCGCGTCAACCGCGCGAATCATATGTGGTACATCGGTACCTCTCGCAGTCGCGCCATGAGTCGCGCGCGCGCGCGCATGTTGGTTACTGTACGTGAACACGAAAGTTGGCCACGGGTTCGTCTAGTATGCATGAGGATGCGCTGTGCAGACGACAAACTTCAAGGAGCAGTATACCGGTACCGGGTACCGGTAAAAAGACACCGGGGGAGCCGGGTACCGGTAAAAAGACACCGGGGGGAGCCGGGACACACACGAGACACACGGAACACGCGGACGCACAAAGGCACACAGACCACACAGACGAAACTCACAACCATCGAAACCCACCAACAACACACACCCCGCACGTCAGCGCGACGACCGAAGCCGCGGCCGACTCAACAGCCACAGGCCCGGGGCCGACCGCTCCCCGCGGCCGACTCAGAAGAGGCCGCCCCCAGCGAACCCGACCCTGCCTCCACCCGCTGTCCCAGAGCGCCTCCCCGCGCACCTGCTCGAATGTCGAAAGCGGTCGGCGAAATGAAGGCGCGTGCGGCAGACGCGTAGCGGCCAGCAGTGGCCAGTGCGGCCGGAGCCCCCGTGCCCCGATAAGCTCAAGACGTGAGAGGCGGAGGCGGGCATACCGGTACTGTACTGTATACATGTACTGTACCGGTAAAAACAAAAAAAGACGGTAAAAAGACACCGGGGGGAGCCGGGACACACACGTACCGGTACCGGTACTGTACCCGGGTACCGCGGTGGGTACCGGTACCGGTGAAAAGACACCGGGGGAGCCGGGACAGCACCGGTACCGGTAAGACACCGGGGGGAGCCGGGAGCCCGGGACACACAGGACACAACACGGTACCGGTTCAGTTACAGTTACAGTACCGGTACAGTACTGGGGCTATACTGGGGTCACCGGTCGTGTGTGTGTGTGTCCTGTGTGCCCCGGCTCCCCCGGTGTTTTTGAACCGGTCGTCACAGGTGTGTCCCGGCTCCCCAGGTGTCTTTGTACCGGTACCGGTACGAGCAAGGAAGGAGATGCGGTGCGAGAGCCCCGCTTCCGATTTGTCCGTCTGGGAAAGGGCTGGGAATGCAGTGGCTTCACACAATTTGTCCGCCTGGGTAAGGGCTGGGAATGCAGTGGCTTGTTCACGCAAACACCTCTTACCTGCGAACCTGCCACAGCCGGGGCCACGGCAGAATTGTAAGTGCTCTCCTCTCCTGAGTGATTGGCATCCTCGCGCCGTCTCCACGGTCGACGGTGCCGACCCGAGGCCGAGCGCTGAGCGTGCGACCACGAAGAAGGCGCTACAACCGCTTTCGCAGAGGCTCCTTTCAATCGAATAACTTTGGATGGCCCATGGATGGCCATGCGCGCGCTGCACCAAAGTCACCATTGATGAAGCCGCAAAAGAAAAGAAGGACGTGAATAGTTCATAGCCAGCCGGATTTGATCCACGAGCGAAAACAGTCCCGGCCGGCCGAGCCCCGGGTCGACACCAACAGTCCTCTCCCGAGTCCGAGAGTCTCTGTAGAGCTCCTTGACACGGGTGACGCCCACCACGTGGCGAGAGAAGACATAGAAGCACATATCGGCATCCACGTCCGGGTTGGAGCGTACACGTGTCTCGAGACCGCGGGACCGTAGGTGTGCAATCAGTTCGTCGATGAGCTGAAACGACCGCTGATCTTTCCGGTCCGTGTGCAGGAAGGGGGCAATGCCCGTATCCAGGTGATTGACATCGGGGTCGTAGTGCAGAACCGCGCACACCACTGCCTTGCGCAGCCTTGCACGGCTAGATTTCAGGTACTGATCCGCCTTTTGCATCCAGCCCTTTGCAGTCTCCGGCGCCTCGTCGCCAAGTCGCATGACGATCGCCAACTCATCGGCAGCCGCAGCGTCGCACCGTTTGGAAGCATGTAATTTCTGAAGATGCTGCACATACGCGTGGAAATTTGCTCTCATTGTGCCAAGCTTGATGGTGCTCGGTCCTGTCCTCCCAATGCGTAACGCGTGACCCGGTCGGCCTTCGAAGCGCGATCTCACAGCGGCCTCGAGCGCTTCGTCATCCAGTCCTTTCAGTGGCGATCCGTTCATCTGGCTGGTGTCCATGAGCGTCTTGCGAAGCAGAGTACCACGATACCGTGGTTCACAAAGGATGGAAATGGAGTCTGACCGCCAGTCGGGGCCGCGTTGTGCGAGTATGTCCTTAATTCGGTACACTTTGTTCTCTGCGAGGATCGCAATCGAATGTGGACCGCGTCGAAGCACTCTTCCACTGCAAGCAGGGATGGCTTCGTCACAGCGTGTTGCGAGCTCGCCGCCCCCAAGAACTCTTGCGCTTCCTACCAATTTCTCGCAGAGAGATTCACATGCACATTGGGTCGCGTTCTCGGATGTTGCCGCCATTGGTATGCGGCGCATCGCAGCCTCTGTTTTGCCGAAACGACATGCCCGCAACAACGCGTTTCGTTTCGAACATGAACGCCTTCGCGTTGCAAGCATTGACATTGTCAGCGACAACATAAGTGCGTGTGAGTGAAGCATCACTGTCGTGAAAGACAGTGGCACTATCATCCGAGAGTGCGGTGCTGCGGTTCTGGTTTATTGAGATTTCGCGACACGGCGGGGCGCTGCCGACTTTATACAGCATGCTGCGACTGTCGCCGCGCGGTCTGCGACTTTCCGGCGAGGCGCCGAAAAGGCGCCGAGTTCCGGTGTGAACTCGCTGACCCTCGGCCTTAGTGAGGGCCCGAGTTAGGGTCGGGTCGGGTCGGGCGTCTTGGGGCGGGAGGTTGCTAATTCCTACGCTCGTGCTTGCTTGAGGTAACTTGCTTGCTTGCTTGGGGTGCGGCCCGTGTGTCCATTGGATTTGTCGCGTATGTGCCGCGATATAATAAGGCGTGTATCTTTAATAAGGCAGCGTATCCTAAAAGGGAAACTTTTTGTTCGCGATGCTTGGACCGCCCCTCCATGGATCGTATGCTTTCGTCGTTCCCGTTCCCACACACTTGCCAGACTCCTGCCAGCTGCACGCATCACATGGGCTTCGGGCTTCGCTGGGCGCCGGCGCGCCGGGCCGATGAGCGCGCGTCCCCGTCGGGCGCCAGCATACAGTTTACGCGCGGGCCAAAACGCCCATCCGCCGCGGGCCATTCCTCTGCAACTGCGCGCGGCACCTAGCTCTCAAAGAGCTCCTCGTGCGTTGGCGCCCACTCGACACTCTCGCGCGCTCCAAGCACCTTGCCCGTGACGGCGTCGAGAGCGACCCCCTCGGCCGCAAGCAGTCCAGGCTGCTCGGGGTAATGGAGAGTGCCCACGCCGTTGCGGGGCGCGCGCCACTGGCTGTCGAGTACGCGATGGACGGCGGGCGAGCTGTCAGCCAAGGCCTTCCTGAGCAAGCCGGGGAAGCCTCGGCTCGAGTAGTCCGTCGGCGCGCCAGCGAGCAAATGCAGCTGCGTGTAGGAAGTGACCCTGCCTGCGGGTACGCGAGCGAGCACCGCCTTGACACGATCCGAATGCGTGTCGCTGAGCGCTGCGTACTGCCCCGGTCTCATGCGCACCTCGTCGCCCACGGCCACGTGGCCCGACGCGAGCACCGTCGCGAGCATGCCGCGAGGAGCCGCCGCCTCCCAGCCGCGGAACTTGAGCTGCTCGAGCTTCATGCCAGCGTACGCAGCACCCTTGCCGCACGCCTCGCACGCAAATGTGATGCGCAGCGCCGCGTCGGCGCCGCCGAGGCGCAGTACGCTGCCTGACTTGGGCGGCCACTGGCCTGGCGCAAAGTCGATCAACACGTTCTCTCGGAAAGCGCCCGGCACGACGCCGGGTCGGCTCGACTGGACCAGGCACTGTCGCGGTGTGAGCTGGGACTGGTGCACATCGCCCTTGATGCCCTTGCGCGCGACGAGCGTGATGGATGTTACGGGCTGCATGGGCGATCCGCGCTGGGGCTTGAGAAAGAGTGCACGCACAGTGCCGACGGCAATGTCGTCGCTCATGTCGCGGGAAGACGATGGGGCAGCTGCGCCTGAGGTGGCCGGGAAGTCAGGTGAGCGGTCGCGGCGCTGCCGAAGAGAGCTGGGGCCGGCAGCAAGGTCGTCGGAGTCGCCTTCGGTCTTAGCGGAGGCCGAGGGCAGGGTTCGCTTCTTTATGCGCCACGGGTCGTCCCCAGCGGGGTCCTCGATCGGCCCGTCCCCAGCGTGGTCCTCGATTGGCCAAGGTCGTGCGAGAGCTCGAATCTCCTGATTGAGATCTGCAGTGAGCTCGAATCTCCTGATTGAGATCTGCCCTGCCCCGTCGCACTCGAGAACTGCAAACTCGCGTGGGAGGTTGAAACGCTTCGGACCACACGAGCCTGGATTGAGAAAGACGACGCCGGTGCCGACATGGCGGTACAGCTTGGCCTTGTGCGAGTGGCCCGAGATGATCACATCCCCGCTCTTTCGCCAGCCACTTGCCGGGCGCAGCTGCTCGATCGCGTCTTCGTCGGACATTGAATCACCGTGGTGCATGTGGAAGCGCACCCCTGCAAGCTCGAGGACAGCGGTGGCGGGAAGGCCGTGGCCAGCTGCATATTTGTCATCTGTATTCCCCCGCACGGCTGTCGTGGGCGCAATCTCACGGAGAGAACTCAGCAACGACGTGAGAGACAGCCGCTTCTGCGAGACAGCATCAACGACATCGCCCGCGTGCAGTATGTGCCCGGCGTCTTTGAACGCGGATTTCACGGCATGCTCCAATATCCCGTGCGTATCAGATAGAATCCCGACGATCACCATCAGCTGCTCGCGCAGTCGCCGCGGCGTTTGCGTCGCGTCAGCGCCTCAAAAAATATGTACTGTACCCGTATGTGAACTGGTCTGCAGCAGTGAATACAGATCGTGGTCTTTGCTGAGAAAACTGGGAATTTGATTGCGCCCCATCGAGAAGAACGAGAGTGCTCGTAGTTGGGATGTTTCCCCACATGTTGTGAAGCCCTTGCAATCATGACTGTCGTCCTCGTCCTCCATTTAGCTTTGCTACCGTCGAGACGCGACCTCGTGTTTGACCACGCGCAGCGTGGACGGTACCAGCAAGCGGTCTCGCTGATCACGTCCGCTCGCGACACCGGCGCTCCAATCGCCGCTGCAGAGTATACCGTCGCAATTAACGCATGCGGAAAGGCTGGCGACGTGCGCAGGGCGCTTGAGTTGCTATCGTTGCTCGAGGATGACATTGAGCGCTCAGGTGAGCCACCGAGCAGCGGACATGCAAAGGCGTTCACCTCGGCCATGTCTGCATGCGGCCGCGAAGCTCGCTGGCAGACGGCGTTGACGCTGCTGGATAGGATGCGGGGGCTTGGTCTGAGCCCAGACACTCGCGCGTGGAACGCGGCGCTCTCCGCGTGTGCGCGTGCGGGTAAGGTCCAGCCCATGCTCGACGGACTCAAGGCGATGGGCAAAGAGGGCGTCGCGCACGACAAGGCATCCTTCACCATTGCGATCGACGGGTGTGCTCGTGCGGGCCTCACCTCAGAGGCCCTTTGTCTCTTTGGCCGGATGGGCCGTGATGGCGCTCCGGAGGCCGACGCGGTCTGCTACAATGCGGCCATAGCTGCGTGTGCGCGGGGGGGTCTGTGGGAAGAGGCGATCAAGCTGCTCAGCCAGATGACCAAGGTCGGCCTGCGCCCAACCGTCGAAGGCGTGAGCAGCGCCATGACGGCCTGCAGCAACGCGCGCCAATGGCAGATGGCGCTGCGCCTCTTCGAACGGCTCGACCGGATGGGGCTCGAGCCGGACGCGACAGCCTTCAGCACAGCCATCACGGCCATCTCGCGCTCGGAACCCGTCTGCTACGGGCAAGCCCTTGGACTCTTCCGGCGGATGCGTCGGCGCGGCGTGGAGCGAGATGCGGTCGCCTACAATGCGATGTTCCATGCGTGCGCGCAAGCGAGGCGCACGGGGCATGCGATCCGACTGCGCACGCTGATGCGCCTCGAGCGAGTGAGGCCGACCTCGATCTCGTACTCTGTGATGCTCCAATTGCTCTGGCATCGATCGGACGAGGCAGCTTCGATCCTCGACGAAGCCATGTCGCTCCCCGGCAGCTTTCAGCAATGCTTGCAAGTCGTGCGGGCACCTTCCCAAACCGTACCGACGCGGAGCACAGGAAGCAGTCAGTCAGGCGCACTGTGGACGCTCGATTTGCACAAGTTCTCGCCAGGGGCAGCGGTGGCGCTCGTGTTGTGGGTTGTCTCGAAGATCATCAAGCTCGAGGTAAGCGGCCAACCGTTACCCGTGAACTTTGCGATCATCACGGGATGGGGGAAGCACAATGATAATGGGCCAGACATTGGGCGCGAACGTGGTGCGGTGCGGCGCGCGGTCCTTGAGGCGGTCCGTATATGTAGCTTACCCATGGTCCGCAGTGGGGATGCGCCGTCCGCCGTTGAAGAAAGGCTCCCTTCCACAAAGGCGAACCCGGGCCTTGTGGAGCTCGACATGGGCCGATTCAGCCAATGGACGGATGCAGCCATCCGCTCGGGCCTGATCCGCGGCTACTTCGCACACGGCGACAGGCTGCTGGTTGACGTCTCCCGCTTCGCACAGTCGATTCTCACCATCACGAACAGTTCAGCGCAGCAGACTTGAGACACGAGACACGTCACACCGCGAGTCATACTGTAAAGCATCTGTGTCCGCTAGGTCGCATCTACCGTGGTAACGCGGCTAACGCGTGTGTTTTTGTTCTTTGGGGGGGGGACGGGGGTCTTAAAAAGAACATGATTATCTAAGCTTTGAAGCTTCAGAACGAGTCACCCGGGGCGCGCCAGCTAGAGAGAGCTCGAACAGTTTTGGCAAAACGGCAAAATAATGATGCACCCCGCCGGCACTACCGTACCGGTACGACCATCTACGCTACCGGGTACAATTGTATAAGGTCCTGGGAAGGTATACACTGGTTCTACATTTTGACCCGGTAACTCGGTACCGGTAGCACCAGGCTCCCCACGGTGTCTTTTTACCGGTAGCACCTCGTGTTAACGTTCACACGGTGATGCCGCTACTGTACCGGTACTCTCTGGGAAGGGGACATGCTGGCGGCGCGCGCCTGTCTGGTCGCGACGTCTCTCGTCTACACTGCTTACGACTCATCCGCTTCACATTTGCGGTCATCATCACCTGTTGCATCCGCTCTCCTGCGCTCATCTCAACCACTGCCATCTGGCATCAAGATTCGAGGGTCAGCCGACCTTACAAGAGTCCTTCTCCGTCACAAACGCGGCTGTGACTGGGAGCTTGCGACAGCGACATTGTGGAACGTGGCGGCGGAGCACGCGGCAGCCCTTCGCGAGTTACACGTGAACATCGTGCTCTCGACACTCGCTGCGGCCCAGCCAGCGCAGTACGAGCGTGCGTGCACGTTGCTCAGCCAGATGCGAGAAATGGGTCTTCGACCAGATCCGTATTCGTACTCTTCAACTATAGCCGCGTGCTCACGAGCGGGCCAGCCTGAACGTGCGCTCGCTGTCTTTCGACAGTGCTGCGCCGAGGCGGACTCAAGCGCGCGACCCAACGCTGTTGTCTTCAACGCAATGCTTCTCGCTTGCCAGCGTGCTGGGCCTGCTTGGCAGCCGCAGCTGATCGCCATCTTTGCCGGTATGATGACGCACGGCATACATCCCAATGCGTGGGCTCACTCGGCTGTGCTAAACGCGTACGCCCAGAAGTCTGAGTGGACCAAGGCGCTCGAGTTGCTCGACGTCATGGAGCGGCAACCGAACCGCCTGAGCCCGCGGCCCGATGGACACTGTTACGCCGCAGCCATGCGAGCCTGCCTGCACGCACACGAGCACACACGCGTGCTCGACTTGCATGAGCGCATGATCACCGCGGGATTGCGAGGCACCGCGTACACGCTGGTGCCAGCCCTGGATGCATGCGCTGCGCTCGCCCGTGCTGGCGACCATTCGCAGTGGCAGCACTGTCAGCAGCTTTTCGAGGGATATGCGGCGCAGGCAGACGGTGCAGATCTCAATGCGCACTGCTTTGCGGCTGCAGCACGCGTGTATGCCGAATGTGGGCGGCCGGATGAAGCCCTTGGGCTGCTCAAGCAGATGCGCAGTGCCTCGCCGCCCATAGCTCCCAATGCCCACGTGCTCACTGCGGTGATAGCATCTCTGGGCCCTTCCCGTCAATGGCGCGTGGCGATGCAGCTGCTACATGGGATGGCACGAGCTGGAGTGCCCGTTGATGCTCACTGCGTCGAGGCCGCCCTCAAGGTCACCGGCCGAGCGGGCAATTGGCAACAGGCATGTCGGCTGTTCCGTTCAATGGCATCGGAGTTTGGAGTGACGCCGACGCCCATCCACCTCACCACAGTGCTCCAGAGTCTCGCGGCCGCCGAGAAATGGCACGTGGCGGCCGCCTTGATTGAGGAAGTGTTTGCTTCCCCGCCTGCTCAGCATCACGCCCGCTCCAACGCCACTGGATACGCCCAGAGCCCCAACAGCACGTCGCCCGCACTCTTCCTCGATGCCTTTGACGCCCGGCTCTGCGCTACCGCACTTACCGTATGCGCCAAAGTCGGTGCGTGGGAGCGCGCACTCATGCTGCTCGAGGCAGCAGGCGAGGGGGTGACACCGGCGATGCGCCGCGCGACAGTGGTTACTTTGATCCGTGCAGGCGAATGGTCTCGTGCTGAGGTTATCCTCGACCAGTTGCAGGTTGGCTTACCACTAGACAGCGAGGCGCATGCGGAGGCGCACGCGAAGCTGCACCTGCTTGCCACCGCCATTGCAAATCACAAACGCAAACGCCATTCGCGATAGCGAAACTGTAGGGAGGGAAAACGAAGCATTGATTCATGCAATAGAGGAAAAGAGTGCTTACGTAATAGTGCTTACGGTTGTGCTGCTGGGGTGCTGCCGCGGGCCGTTTTTCACACCCGCAGTCCCGCATGAAGTCCCGCACCCCGCCCCGGGGTTCCGCCACGATCTCACGTCGCCCACGCGCCACGCACGACTTGATTCGCGGCGGGGCGGGGCGACCCGGGCGGCGTCATTCGAGCGGGAGATATTCGTCCGGGGTGAGACCGCCGCGCCGCGAACGCGTTCCGCGCGGTCCCGGTATACACATCGCAAAACGCAACGACCCGCCCCCGCCCTGCTCCCGGGTGCGGCGTGCGGGTCCCTCCGCTCCCGTCCGCCGTCCCGCGTCGCCCGGCGCCTCCCGCGCACCCCGGCCCCCGCCCGCGGCCCGGCGCCCGCCCAGGCCGCAACGTCGGCGTAGACGTATCGCGCGCCGCGGCGCCGGCTATAACGCCGCGCGACACCGGCCGCTGCCAAAAAATGGATAAAACGACGACGCGGACACGTTGTGGGAGCAAACCCTACATCAACCGCCTATGCACACGCATATGTTGTCGCGTCTGTCGTGTTAACGTTCACGCATAGCATCTGGACCATGAGACCCGACCCGTGTGTGCTACTACTGTAGTCCTAATACTTACTCCTAATACTTACTCCTGGGCTCCAAGGCTCCACTTAACGCGCCCTCCGATGGAGCCTCGGCTGCGCGTCGCTGTCGGGGTGAGTGGCCGCCGCTTCTTCGGCGAGATTGAACTGATAGGTCGATGAGTGAACGTCAAACCCTTGGGGATCCTTCGTATCCTTGTCGCAGTTGATGACCAGACTAGCTGTGAGAGGCCAGTTGCTGAAGCCCTTCGCCAGCAAGCCGAAGCAAACGTTGTAGGTGCCATCTTGATTGTCCTCAACATTCGCAAAATTGTTTTGCTGGTTGAGCATATTCGGGTCTTGCATGCCCTGCCTCGAATAAACCATTCTGGCGCCGACAGTTGCGCCGCCCTTCTCGAGATAGTTGCAGAAGCGATCGCGTAAGCGCACGATGCAGGTGTACGTCTCGTCAGCCGTCAGCTTATGAAGCTTCGGGCCTTCCACGACCGTCAGGTTCCTATCGTGGACTGCCGGTGATACCTGGAAAGGAACCGGCGAGCCCTTGATTGGCTCCCCGTAAAGCAGCACGTTAAAATAGAAGTGCCCACTCTTCCTCGTCTCGTGGCGGCTCTCGTAGATGATGAGACCGCTGCGGATGATGGGCTTCAATACTAGAACCGGGCCATGAGGGCCAGGCGTCCGCTCAGACGAGATCTGCACGGTCAAAGAGTCCGTCACGAGCTGTGCCTGATTGCCAAAGCTGTCGAATAATAGTGGCCGAATGACTACAGAGTCACCCGCGATAACTACGCTCGGCACGGTAGCTGATAGTTCAACTGATCTTTTCAGCCCGCTGACTGCTCGGGCGTCCTTCTTCCCACGCTTGTCGGCGATGGCTCCGTCTGCGGACGGCGGTGTTGCAGCGTTCAGCCCACTAGACGGTCGGCCGTCCATCCTCACGCTCTTATCGGCGCCTTCAACGCTGAACCCTTCAACCTCGGAGGCCTCTGCATTTGCCTTTCCAGGCTGAACATGCAGCATGAATGGCGAGCCATGCAGGACTATCCGTCCGCCTTTACGATCCTTCTTTTCCTCGACATCGCACCAGACGTACAGCTCGCAGTTGCCTGCTTTCGTGGCGGAGTATGTGATAGAAAACTCGCCGGTATCTTCCGAGCTCCATTTTCCCTCTGAGCGATGCGCCGTCGCCGTTGATAGCTTCGCTCCAGAGCGCTCCGGAAGGATCGTTATGCCGAACGCATACTCGTGCTTGGATCCAGGACTGCACCCGTTCGAGTATTGGTCCAGGAAGCTCAGGTGGATTTCAACAGGTACCCCGGCTGGAATGTGCTTTCCGATCCCTGAGCCTGTGAGGACAGTCTTGCTGAGGTCAGGTATACTTGATGAAAGGCGCATCTTGATCGGCGAGCCTTGGATGCTTTGGTTCTCCACGAGAACGTGCACGTAGAAGAAGCCGGACATCTTGGACCGCCATTCGAATGTGTAGGATCCGTCGAGGTTGTCTCTACTCTTGCATTGAACGCTGGAATTGGAGCAGGTACAATCCACTTTCGCGCCTCCTGCGATGCACAGATTACCCATCTTGTCCGAGGCGTTGATGGAAAGCCGGCAACCATCGTCAAGCCCCTCGCCGACTCGGCCGGAGAGCATCGCTAAGGCTGGTGAGATGCATGTCGACTGTGCATGCGCAGACCCGGGTAGCACTATGAGGGTGAATGGCGAGCCAGGTAGGGGCAATGCCTGTGAGCGCAACCCAATATGCAGCAGGTACTTACCCACACGGCCTACCGAGTAGTGTGCACGATGCACATCGTGAAGCTGGCCGTGGGCATGCATCGTCCCCGGATCGACGCCACCAAACGCAAAGCAGATTCCTTCCGGGTCGCTCGCCAACTCATCCTCGAAGGGATTCTTCAAACGTGTGTAGCGCGCTTCCATCTTCTTGTCATTCTTTTGGGCTGCAGCAGACTTATCAGTCCGTTGCCGTCGCGCCCACTGCTGCAAGTGTTGCTGCCGTTTCACGGTGTCGAGCCGCTCTCTCCGCCTGACAAGCTCTTCGCCATTCTTGACGATCGTTACCCATCCATTCGGATGACGGTGAGTAGGAGCGCGCTGCGACGTTAGAGGCAAGCTCCTGCTTGGGCTGAGCAGCCCTGCCATCTCCTCGCTGGACAGCGAGCCCGTGTTGGGCTCAGGATGCCTGAGAGGAGACCTTGTGGGCTCCTCTTCGAAAGCCTGATGCTTAGAACCGGGGGTCGCAGAAGAACTACACTCAGCTGCTGGTTGCTGCACGGGGAGCCCTTGGAGGCCGACTGGAGGCGGAAACGCTGGCTGCGATGGTGGAAGCCCACACACACTTGAGCTCGTCTCACAGTCATCCGCGTACTGAAGAAACGGATGATGCCAAGAGTCGAGGAGCTTGAGCCTGGCTGCTGCGTCGTCAATGGGCGCGACATGTGCACGTACATCTCCTGCTGCGGTGCGATACTCGTCGAGGACCATCATGAGGAGCCCTGGTGGCAGCTGCCCGAGCACCTGACTGTCCAGGCTGCAAGACTCGCGAAGAATGAGAGGCTTGAGGCCGACCTCGATGCGCGACTTGACGTAGGTCCAGTCTGGTGTCATCTCTGCGTCGGCAGGAGCCAAACCACTTGCATCTTTCACAGAAGAGCTTCTGCTGGTCTCATGGCCAGCAGAAGACGGCTGCCGCTTGTGTCTTCCTGGGCTCTGCATGCCAAGGGGAACCACGTACACGTCGAGGTCCTCAGCTGCCACACGATAGGTTCGAGAACGCGTCGGCAACCGCGCGTCATCATCAGGCGGTGCGAAGCAGAGAGTGTGAGCGCCACCTCGAGCTAGCTCTGGCGCGGTTCGATTCATTGGCTGTGCTCACCATGCGCCGTCTGGCCAAGCGCATCTCGGAAGCGGACCTCAAAACTATTTGAAGCTCGCGAGATAGCAAGCGTCAAGGATACGCCTCGTAGCTCGCACTTGCTCGCCTCTGGCTTAGGAGTGATGGCGTTGACCGTAAATGGACTGCCTGGAACAGGCTCGCCGAATAGTGAGATGGAGATACGATAGCTTCCTGACACGCTTGGCTTGTACGAAACATGGTATGTGCCATTTTCGTTATCTACGACCTTGGCACGGACTTGAGATTGGCCTCGGATGGCAACGAAAAACGTATCCCCACCTCGGTTCTGCATAGAGCCCATCTCTGTGAACGCGGTTATTGTCAATGACGCAGTCTGCCGCACCATGGCCACGCTGAGACCGGCGCCCTCGACTTTGCAAAGAGTTGCGCTAGTCTCGGAGGGAATTCTCAAAGTCATATGGGATGGCCCAGAGACCGGCTGGGCGGCCTGTCGCTGTGACGGACATCGCGTCTCCCCGTTTCGGCGTTTTTCGCTCGACGTTTCATCCCACGAGGCGGTACACCTTTGAGTTTGAAAGGATGAAGGTTTCCGCGGCGCGGGGCTAACCATACCTCGAGACCTCGAGACTACTGTACGAGGGAAGTAACGTAATGTACAACAGTACCCTACGGAAGGAGGCCTCGCAACAGGCCATAGGTCGGCGTTGATGGCGTCGGTGGGTTCTCGACGCAATACGCAAGTCGTTGTAGACGCCTCATCTCTGCACTGGTCAAGAGATAGCCGCTTCCGACCTTTGCAATCAGTGGGCGCATCAACGCCTCGGCCCGATACGCCAGTACCCTCTCCGCAGCCTTTTTGGACGGCGGCGGGCTGCAGCTTCGCGCCGAGACTGAGCGCTCATTCTGTTCCGATGCGACCACCCGCGACTTGCTCCAAGCACCTTGTCGGGCGGAGCGCGGGGAACTTTGAGCTGAGTCGGATGGCTCATCGATGCGTGGGGATTCGCGTCCCGGTGTCCCACTCCTTGCGTTCAGAGGGTTGCCGATCGCGATGGGAGACGGCAGAGGAATCGGCAAAGCCGGCACATTGAAGGGCGGGACGGCTGAAGTTTTATGTTTGTTGCCGTGTGGCAGAGGGCTCACAGCACGTTCGTCAGTGGGGGCAGTGTCTCCACCGATCGTGTAGATCGGTACGATGATGCGCTGCCTATTGCCTTGGTAGTTGTGGAGCTGCGCCACGTGGCAAGGATGGAAGGAGAGCCTGGTAGCTCGGATCGTCGGGTTAATGGACGGCGTCGATGGTACCTCGATGACGAGCTGGCAGAAAGTGAGGAGCATATGGTCCGCCAGCCCAATCACGTGCTTGCCGTCAAAGGTGACCTGGGCGATCAGATCGGCTTCTCCCTCCCCTTGACCTACGACCACTCGCGCCTCGTGCAAGTACTGACTGGTGTTTATGTGAGAGGGGAAAGGGAAACCGATCGGCTGCGACTTCAGATGCACGTAGAAGTGGATCGATCGAGGAAGCTGCAAGCGCTCAGGTAGGCATGTGGGGCGAGGAGCCATGCCCGCGATGCGCGCATTGGTGAAGAGGAACATGGGACCAGACCCACTGGCAGAAATCTGATCAGGAGTCGTGAGCTGCGTCGGTTTGGGTACGTCTGCAACCAACTGATCCCGCTCCTCGAGACCGAGCTCCTCCTTCATCAGGTCTTCCACGACCATCTTTCGCTCATCAACGACCTTCTTTGCGGCGACCACTTTTAAGTGAGAGGCTTCGCACGCCTCGGTGAGGCGTTTCCATTCTTTGATCAGAAGTAACTGCTGGCGAAAGATGCGGAAGATCCAGATGAGCATGGCGCCGATCACCTCATTGACGTATCGTGCTTCTTCGTACATGAGCGGCGTGAGGTACACGCCGTCCTCTCCCGATGCCTCGTACAAAGACTTAACAAGCTCGCGACGCTCACGCACGCCGTCATCGCGGTCTCCGGAATGGGCACGGCCAGGCAAGATATTGAACATCTGACCGGGCTTGATGGATGACAGATTTAGGCATTTGCGCACGTTCTCGACGAGCTCGGCTTTTCCTTGAAGACACATCCCGTTGAAGTTGATCAGGCGCAGCTTGAAATCACTTCGTTGCAGCATCTTCTGCGTCGCTTCCCAGCTCAACAGGTGACCGTCCGCGCCACGCTTCAAGTCCGAGTCCCGCACAGCCGGTCGTCGAGGAGACGTCGCTCTCGCACTCAAAGATGTTGAGTCTCTGCTGCGAGCGCTCAGAGGTGTTGGTGCCTCGACACCTTCAGGGTACCGTCGCGGGCTGCTGAGCCGTCTCGGACTCTGCGGCTTGGTGGGCGTTTCACGAGGCTCGTACAGGCGTCCGCGAGCATTGTTTGGCTGCTTTGGGCTTGCAAGACGGTCGAGGGCCGTTTCCCGCTGTTCTATGGTGGCGGCTGCACGCCGCGCTCGAAGTATCCTTGCGCTGTCGGGTGTATCAGGGCCAGACTCGTGCGATGCTGCATTCTCATCTCCAACCTCATCGCTGGAGATGAGGGTGGCAACGCAGCGTGCAACGAGCTCGACAATCGGGTTGGGCGCATCTTTGAGAGAGCGAAGCTCATCGAGATTGGAAACCTTGAGACCTTTGATGGCCTTTGCGGCCTCGAGCTTCATCGTACTGCCACTAAATCGCTCCTCTTTGGCCCGGACAGCACGATTGCAGTCTTCCTGCCGACGGCGAAGCACTGCCTCCGCATTGGCTAGCCGCGTGTCCGCATGGCGTTGCTGCTGTCGCACCTCGGTTTGAGTTCGGTTCGCGACCCCACGCTCGACTGGCGCAGCCGCCACCATCGCGCCACCAGAGCCGCTGCGCGATGGGTTTGACACGCGCAGGCAGCGTGCACGCAGGACACGCCGAGCGGCGGGGTCATCAGTCCGAGGCGTCCAAATCGGCGCGTGTCGCAGACATACCGGCGACTGCTGCTGCTGCTGCTGTTCAACACAACGCGCGCGCGCGCGCACACACTCCGGACCCCCAAGCACGAGCGACTGTGGCGGGTTTGGATGGTTGGTGAATTCGTCTGTGTGATCCCTTATGATCCGTGTGAACGTTAACACGACACGAGACGCGACAACCGGTGCTTGTACGGCACTGTTTCTGTCCGCTCAGAATTCACACACCGATCCGTGTGCCTGTGTGCGCCCGTGAGTGTCCCGTGATGAGGTGATGTGTCCCGGCTCCGCCACCTGTAGCGGAGGGCGATACACGACGCGAGGAAGGGGACACGCCCCGAGGAGCTTCCTTACATGTATTGCAACTACATGTAGGCTTTCGTGCCCGCTGCTCCCGTGTATTCAACTTCATTCTTGCGAACCTGTCAGCTCTGTTCTCTGACGCAAATGAACATCTCAGCGGTGAGGAAGAACAGTTCTTCACAGCCAATGTTTAGAATTCGACACACTGCCGACCCATACGGCCGCGCTGTTTTTGTGTAGTGCGATGGATCTTTATGTCGAGAGGAAGGGTGTCTCCCTAGGCGGGCGCAAGAAGGCCGGAAAGTCGCGCGAGCAGGTGCTGCTCGAGGCGCGGCAGCTCCGCGAGCAGCGCACGGCCGCCGCCGCACCGCTGAAGGCTGCGTCTACACTGCAAAGACTCACGCGCGGCCGTCTGGCGCGACGCAAGCTACGCGAAACGGTGCTGCTGGAGGCAGTCCGCACAGCTGTCGAGGTGGCTGAAGCGCATGCAACCTTAGCCCACTCGCATGCTCTCGCGCTCTCACTCGCACGTCGAGTCGGTCTATTGTGGGCGGCTGCAGAGGGGTGCCTCTCCGACACTGCAGTGGACCTCACACGACGCGGCGCGCGGGTGCTGAACAGCTGCGGCGGTACCCTAGAGTGCGTGTGCGGCCAGCACGCCGCGGGCACGTGCGATGGCGCCACGGGGCTGCTTCGGCGCCTGCAGCGTCTGCTGCCTGCAGTGCTGTATGTCGCCGGCCAGTGCGGCGATGCGTCAGCCGTGTCGCTCGCCACGGCGCTTTGCAGCCCCTCGGGCGGCATCCCTCAGTGGGCCAGCTGCTGCCAGGGTCGCGGCGCGCAGCTCGCGCGCGACCTGCTGCACAATACTGCACCCTCTATTCTCAACGCCCTGGCGTGTTGGCTGCTGCCCCCTGCGGATCACCACCCTGTCGCCGCGGCCGCCTCTGCCACAAGTGGGGGCGCCGGTGGCGGTGCCCCCGAGGTGAGCGTGAGCCTCGAGCGTCTTGGGGCCCTGTGCCGCGTCGCGCTCGACACACCATCCACCGCGTCGTCGGCGCCCGCCCTGTGCACCACTCTGGTGCAGCGGTTGCCTCCGGAGCGACTGCTTTCCATGCCGCCGCCGCCGAGCGCCCGGGGGGCAGTGCGAGCCCTCTATGGCGGGCTGAGCGGTGCGGCGCGGCGGCACGTGGAGGCGTCCCTTGCGGCGGAGCTCGCTCGGCCAGCGCGTGCAAGTGGCCTGAGCATCGAGGGCCAAGTCCATGAGGCGGCTGCAGTGCTCCTTGGAGCGCTGATCGCGTGCGTCGACGGCGGCGGCGCCGATTGGCGACGCGATGGATGGATCGAAGGGCGGCCGCGGCTGCTGCGGCCCGAGGATCTGAGCGCCTTGATGAGCGCGACCGTTGAGCGCATGCGGCAGCAAGCGCAGGTGGCGGGCGGCGCCACGCCGAGCTCTGCAGATGCACTGCTGCTGCTTCTGCGCGCGCGATGGGACGTTGTCAAGGCAGTCGTCGCGTGGCGGGAGAGCCGCCGGGGCGGCGGCACGGAGGCGGCGGCCGCGGAGGCGGCGGAGGCGTGGTCGGTGGGGGCCACGGAGGCGGCGGTAGCACCCGTACCGGTAGCAGCGAGCTCGGCCGACACCGAAATCCTGCCGGAGGCGCCACCGATAGTGTGCGGCATCTGCTTCGAGCCTCCCGAACCGCCGCGCACGCTGCGTGCGATGCGATGCGGGCACGGCTTCTGCGACGAGTGCTGGGGCGGCACGCTTATGGTGGCCCTCGAGAAGGGCCCCTCGTGCGTGCACGGCACGTGCCCTCAGCCGGGCTGTTCGCTGCCCGTAAGCGGCGACGTGTGGGCCGCGGCACTGCCAGCCGAGGGGCAGCAGCAGCTCTCGGCACTTTCGCTCCGCCTCTTCGTGAGCTGCAACTCGCTCGTGAGCCAGTGCCCGAACGGCGCGTGCGGGCGTGCGGCGGTGCACCTGAACGCGAGCACTCCGCCAGAGCTGCTCCCCTGTGAGTGCGGCACCTCTTTTTGTGTCACGTGCGGAGATCCGCCGCACTGGCCCACCTCGTGCGAGCGTAAGCGGCGCTGGGCGGAGCTCCTGCACCAGTCACCCGATGCGATGCTGATCCGGCAGACGACCAAGCCGTGCCCCTCGTGTGGCGTACGTACCACGCGTACCATGGGCTGCATGCACATCTCGTGCACCCAGTGCGCGCTCGAATGGTGCTGGGGATGCGGCCAGATGGGCCGCGGCGTGCACCACGTCTCCGCCTGCTCGCGTACGCCCGACCCGTCTTGGAAGTACGTGTCCGAGGACCGCAAGGCGATCGACGGCTCTCTCGAGCGCCATCTGGACGAGTTCCTCATCAGGCAGGAGCAGTGCGAGTCCATCGTCGGATGGCGTGCGCCCGCGGCGGCGTCCAGGGTGGGGCTCGGTACGGCGCCCGCGTCGGCGCCCGGGCCGGCGTCGGGGGTGTCGCCGCCGGGCAAGGCGATGGGCACGACCGCAGCGGCGGGGACGCCATCGTCAGGGATTGCGGCCGCCAAGGCCAAGGCCGAGGGCCGCGGCATGACGCCCGGTGCGCTGCGAGAGACGCTGCTCCGCGCGCTCTCAGCGCTCCGCTGGATGCAAGTCTACCTGTACTGGTGCCCGATGGACTCAGTGCCCGGTCGGCTGCGCCTCGCGTACAGCAAGCTCACCCTCTGCACAGAGGCGCTTTACGAGGCGTGCGCCTTCGCGGGGGGCGCGGCCGCCGTCGTGCCGGATTGGGCGCGGCTCAGCTCGGATGAGGCGGCCGTGCAGCACGCGTGGCTGGTGTCGCTGCTTCTCTACCTCAGATCACACCTGCCGGCTGGACCACCCGACATCGCAAGGGCTGCACCGCCGCCGCCGCCGCCGCCGCCGCCGTCCGTGCCCGGCGCAGCCGCATGGAGGGGAGGTCCCCGCGCTCCCCGAGGAGGCGTGAGAGGAGGCAACGCCCTGGGATTCACTGGCACCGCAGTGAATGACGGAGACGTTCCGTTTGGCGGCGCCGGCGCGGAGGAGGAGGATGTGGAGGAGGACCAACACCTGGTTTAGAGTCGACGGCGTAGGGTCGAAATAAGACACCGTTCCGGGCCGCGCGGGCAGACCGGGGGGCAAATTAGGGGCAAATGGGAGCGGGGGGGCAGGTCTCGAAGGCGATGAACTCTGTGCCACGTCGAGGCCTCGAGAAACATGAGACCTCGAGGGATGTACAAAATCCAAGCTGGCGAGATGCGAAATCCAAGCGCGCATCGCAACGCTTGCCCCGCGTGTGTAACACGCGGTTTGCAGGGTCTTGCGGAGTGGGGTACGGCGGTCCCGGGCAGTTCAAAGTCGCAGCCGAGAAGCGAATCGGCAGCCAGACTCGGCATGGATGTCCAAGCATCCGCTGTGGGCATCATGGGCGCTCTCCGAACGGGCAACCCGATCGTCGACATGCTCATCGCCATGGCCGTGCCACTCATTTTCAAGCTGGTCTTGGATGCTGCCCATACCACTTCCCTCCGAGAGATATTGGGGCAGATTCTTTTCTTCTGGTCATCGTACTACACGCGCGAAATCGAGCACAAGGTGCTACAGAACGGCTGGGGAAACATGGTGAACATGGACAAGGACCTGCGCAACAACGTGCTGATCAAAGCGATCCAGCTCTACCTCGACAACCAGAAGATTGAGTACCGCAATGCCAGTGTGGCGCTCGTCTCGATGCAGCAGTCGCGCCAAAGCTGTTGGGGAGACGACGATGATGAAGGCGAGAACACGCCTGCGGGCAAGCTGAAACGCTTCAAGGTCGCGCGGAAGCCGCCCAAGAATAGGTGGACGGCCATCACGAGCCCCAAGGTGCACGGGAAGGTGGAGCTGATGGTGTCCGAGAGCGAGCACGACAAGGGCGAGAAGGCCGAGAAGACGACGATAATCAACGTGTACAAGCTGCGCTCGCGGCAGAAGGGCGCAATCGACGCCTTCGTCGACGAGTGCTACGCGTGGTACATCACGGAGCTCAAGAAGCAAGAGGACAACTCGCGCTACTTGTACGAGATGCAGCTCAACCCCGGCAAGTCGTCTGGCGGCGACGACGACAGCAGCGCGTCGCGCGTCTTCAAACGGTACAAGCTTTCGGACGAAAAGCAGTTCAGCTCGCTCTTCTTTGATGACAAGGAGAAGCTGCTCGCAGTGCTCAAACACTTCACGGGCAAGACTGGCAAGTACGCGGTCCAGGGGTATCCTCACAAGCTGGGCCTGCTGCTGCACGGCCCGCCAGGCACCGGCAAGACCTCGATGATCAAGGCCCTCGCGCAGTACACGGGGCGATCCATCGTCAACGTACCGCTCGCCCGCATCTCGACCAACCAGGAGCTCATGGACATTATGTTTGACCAGCAGTACCTGGTGATGGGAGACGAGGTGCCGATCAAGCTTGGGTTCAAGGATGTCATCTTCGTGATGGAGGACGTCGACGCCGCCTCGAAGGTCGTACAGCGCCGCGACGGCAAGACCAACTTTGGAGGGGGCAAGATCGAGCTGCATGCCGACGCGCCGCTCAATCCTGACGAGAAGTCGATGGTGGGCGGGGTGCTCGAGGCGACTCCATGGCACCTGCTGCTCGGCTCAGACGATCCCAACGTTCAAGAGCTGGTCGACGAGCTCCTCGAAAAGTCGGAGCGGCTCAAGGCAGCAGCGCTCTCGCCCGACACCATGCGCGCGGTCGCGGCGGAGCTGCGAGTCCCCAAACCGCCCCCCCCCTCGGATGACAAGGACCGTGCCGAACTTGAGAAGAAGTCGCCAGCGGAGCGCGCGATGGCCACTGCCCAGATGGTGCATGAGGCGATGAGCCAGCGATGCGAGCGCCATGAGACGATCGACCAGTTTGTCAAGATGCATGCATGCGCCCTCCGACGGCTGCTCAAGGCCGGCGGCGCAGTGGACCGGGCTCTCGAAGATGAACTGCTTGGCGTGGCGCCGCCAGCCGACGCAGGCAAGCCCAAGGCGCCACTATCGGCCAAGCTGGGCAAGGCGGCCGCCTCTTGGCCAATCGACGGCGGTGCCTCGACGGGCGATCGAGGCGGCGACGAAGACGACGAGAAGGACGGGATGGACATTCAGATGATGCAGGCGATGATGATGTCGATGATGGACACAGGAGGAGCCTCGAACCGAGCGGGAGGGGACGCCCCCCCAGGCGGGGCGGGGGCGCGCATTCTGCCCTCGAGCTCAATCGCGCTCAAGAAGGATACGCTCAACCTCGCTGGGCTGCTGAACGTGCTTGATGGCGTAGTGGACACTCCGGAGCGCATCGTGGTGATGACGACCAACCATCCTGAGATCCTCGACCCTGCCTTGATTCGGCCGGGGCGCATCGACCAGAGGCTCTTGCTCGGCTACATGCGATGGCAGAACGTCGTCGAGATGATCAAGCATTACTTCCAGCTGGGCACGGAAGGACTCGACGAGTCGCTCGTCAGGCGCGTTCGAGAGGCCATCCTCGGTAACGACGCCAAGGGTTTGCCTGCCCTCAACCTCACGCCTGCCCAGGTGGAGCAGCTCTCGGCGGAACATGACGACGTCGCCAGCATGGTGGCAGCACTCGAAGCCAAGGCCACTGGGATGATCCAGGTGTCAGCTCGGAGGCCAGCCGAGGTGTCACGACAGGTGTCGCTGTCGGCGACCCAACCGGTGATCATCGTCGACGAGGTGAAAGAGGATGACGATGAGTTCGTCATGGGCATGCCCGTGCCGCCGAAGCGTCAATCCTCAGTCACTGTAACGTACGAGTGAATGCGCTACTGGTACTGCGAGCTCGAGCAGCTGCAGATCATACTGGGCCTCGAGTGGAACTGGTGGCTGGCTGGCTGCACATGATGACGATCATCATGATTCATGGTGGACCGTTCCGCCGGCCCCAGTTTCCACGCAACTTCCGTTGTGAATAGTCACAATTGTAAGCAAGCAAGCTAATAAGTCAAAACAACACCAGTACCTAAACAAGCGCGGTTGCTTGCTTGTGAATTGTGAAATAGGTGGTCCCAGACAGGGTCCGAAAGCTTGAATTTTTAACCGTTACATGTACAAGTTCTGAACATGAAAGAACGCGTCTTCATCGCTGCCATTCATCCATCCAAGGTCTTGTGTACCCGTACGCAGCTGGTCGCGCGATGCCGATCAAAAAGCAGCCCCATGTGGCCGACTTGAGCCTGTCCATGGATGCCGACGCCCGGAACCTCAACCGCTCTTTTTCGCTCTCCGATACGGGGAGCTTCTCAGCCGACCTCTTCACCGTCGGCCGGAATGGTATCACACAGTCGCCGCTGCATGCGCAGGGCGAGATCTCCTCGCTGCGCCTCGATCAGCTCTCAGACTGGGCGTGCATCGGCCGCGGCGCCACGTCGCGTGTGTACAGAGCCGTGCACAGCCCCACCGGGAAGGCAATCGCCGTCAAGGTGCTCCAAGCAGAGTTAGAGGCCTCGCGGGAATCGCGGCGCATGATACTCAACGAGATCAAGATCGTATTCAACGCCCAATCCAACCACCTGATCTCCTTTTATGACGCTTTCTTCCACGATGGCTCCATCTACCTTGCGCTCGAGTACATGGACTGCGGCTCACTCGAGGGGCTGCTACACGCGGCGAAGAGCACGCCGGCGCAGCTGGTGCCCGAGGGCGTGAGCGCATCGGTGCTCTTCCAAATCTTGCGGGGCCTCACGTATCTCCACCATGAGCAGAAGGCTGTGCATCGCGACCTGAAGCCTGCCAACGTGCTCCTGGACTCGGCTGGCTGTGTGAAGCTCTCTGACTTTGGGATCGCCAAGCAGCTCGGCTCCGGCATGTATGCGCAGGCGGGCACGCAGGTGGGCACGGTCGCGTACATGTCACCCGAGCGCCTGCGCGGCGATCCCTACGGGTTCGCTTCCGACGTGTGGTCCGTCGGCCTCATCGCGCTCGAGACAGCGCTCGGCACCTACCCCTTCCCGCTCTGCAGGAGCTACTTTGAGCTTGTCAAGACGATCGTCGAGGGCCCCGTGCCTAGTGAATACCCTGATGTGCAGGAGCGCGTGCCGCTCGACGAGCTGCAGCTCGTGCATGCATGCCTCCAAAAGGCTCCCAACGAGCGCCCCGACGTTCGTGATCTCACGCGTTTCCCCTTCTTCGCCCGGCACAGCGCCGCGCCGACCGACCTGCAAACCTACTTGAGAAGCATCGCGCCCCTGCTCGCCGCGCAGCAGCGTCCCCGAACCGCAAGCGGGCACGGTGGAGGCCTGGGCGGCGATGGCGGTAGCGGCAAAGGCAGCGGAGCCGCTTCGGGCCCGACCGCGTCGTCAGGATTGTCAGCGGCGCCGGATCACATCGCCCAGCAGAGCAGTGCTGCGGCTGGTGGCTCATATGCGCACAGCCACATTGACGACATGCAGGCCGAAGAAGTGATGGAGGAGGAGGGCCTCGATGAGATCTGGGATACGAATGGGAGCCATGGGAGTGTTCAGTCTGAATTAGGGCCATGAACTGATTCGTGCGTTGTGTTGTGTCTTTTGGCGCTCAATTCCTGTGTGTGAAGACACGTATACTAGGCTGAAAGCGAGTATGGAGACAAGAGCCAACGCAAATTATCTGTAATCCGATCGCTTTTCCCCGAAGTCCTTGGTTGGTGTCACGCCCCTCGGGTTTTCACGCATGTTCACGGTTCGGTACTTCACGCAAGCCCATGCGCCGACTTGTGCGTGGGTCGATCCGTCGCCGAACGCCACTGCCGCCGTCTGGTCCGACGAAGGTGCACTCTAATTCATGGCTCACAACGCCTCTGAACGTGTCCAGCACGCCGCAAATGGCGCTCCTACTGCTCAATACTCCACCACGTCCTGCTACAGCGCTACGACAGCTCTGGACATTGTCCGCATTCCGAGTGTGTGCCGATGCAGCCGCAAACAGGCTGCGCGACTCCATTCAGCTCGCGATGGGCGATGAATCAGTGGTCAGTGGTACCCCGGCACAGCTCCGCCAGCGGTTGCTCGAACTTCGGCGCGTGGCCAAGCAGCACGAGTCGATGGTGCCAGACGCCGTAATTGGCGATTTCGACTCCATCCGGCCGGACGTGCTTGACTTCTACCGAGAGCACGGTACGGCCATCACGTACGACCCGTCTCAGTCTACGACAGACTTTCAGAAAGCCCTCAAGCTCATCGAGGATGCGCAGGCGGCGAGCATACGCTCACCCAGCAGCCTCCAAGGCGCACCGCCCAAGCGCTGGACGGTGGTAGCGTTTGGCGCGTTTGGCGACCGTTTCGATCACGAGCTGGCTTCCATAAATACATTGTACCGCTTCTGCCGACCGTTCGATCGGCTGATCCTGATGGGCGAGCGTATGACCGCCGAGCTCCTCTTGCCTGGCAGGCACGTTATTCGGCCTAACTCGCAGCTCGAGGGGCCCACGTGCGGGTTGCTGCCCATTGGCGGCAGGTGCGACGCGGTTTGGACGAGCGGGCTGCGCTGGAACCTGCGCGGCAGTCCCCTCCAGTTTGGTGGTGTGGTGTCCTCGAGCAACGACATGGTGCCGCACGCCGTGGACGGGCGCCTCGAGGTGCGCGTAACGACGACGCATCCGCTCGTGTGGACGACGGTGCTGCGCCCGGACGGCTGGCCCCGCAGCGGATGAGGCACTCACGGTACACTCACGGAGTTTGGCATTTCAGTTCCTATTACTCATAACACTCGACTCGAGTGAAAGCCATACCGGTACCAGTCTTTTTCCGTGCCTGGGTCGTCACGCAACCGTCGACGCAACCGGAACCGTGCGGGACCCGACGCGACCGGACCCCGCGCGGTTTCGTCTTTCGATACTCGCTCCACGAACCGCGACCGCTCTCGTGTCTCGACCCGACGGGCTCTCCTCGGAGTCGGACCCTCGCCGCCGCCCCTCGAAAAGGGAAGCCGGCACGGCACCCGCACGCGGGCACCGCCCACGGTCGCCGGGCCGCGCCCGCCGGACAGCTGACCGAGTGGCTAGCGGGCTGGATGCTGCGCGGATCGACTCGCGTAAAACACTGTCACTGGCGCGCGACATTTTCGGCGACAATGTAACCGCGGCTCATGTCTGAGACGTGACATCGGCGCCACATCGATCTGGGGCGACGCTCTCAAGGTAGTGACGACCCTCGGTCACCATCGTATTCAGATGGCTGTCCCGGCCGGAAGCTCCGCTTCAAGCTGTGGTCGGCGAGTCCCCATCGGGGGAATCGTCCCGCTTCGCAGCTCGCTCGGCAGCGACTTGTGCACTGTCGCGCCGAGGAAGACCTGCAGCTTGCCGCCGAGGTACTCGAGGCCCACGTGCCTCTCAAAGTCAGCCGTGCCCACGTCGCTCGTCGCAAGCTCCGCTTTGGAAAGTCGGCGAAAGTAGTGCCCCAGCGCTGCATATTGCTTGCCTATTGCATGCACAGAGGCGCCCGCGAAAACGACCGCACAGGTGCCCGCCTCTGCGGCGGCGGCGAGCTTGGCATTGGCGGGTGTCGCCATGAAGGCGTGAAAGCAATCTTTGGCTTTCGAGGGGTCCGCCCTCTCGGCCTTGTGCACATCGGTCGCTGCTGTGCCCGCGCCGGTCGCAGTGCCTGAGTGCGCGGCGAGCCAAGCCATGTGGATGTCGGTGCTGCCCTTGGCGAGCAGTAGCACGTGTGTGATGGTGCCACCCGAGGACAGCGCGAGACGATGAAGTTCTGTCTCGGCCGAGAGCAGGGTGTACCGCCCCTCCGTCTCCGGAGCGATGACGACGAGCTGAAAAGAGGGAAACGCCTTCTGCAACAGGGCGGCGCTGCGCTGTCGCGTCTCGAGAAGGCCACCCGTCAAGATGTACACGCGGCTGGCGTCACCCTTTTTGTTGGAGACGAGAAATTTCTCCGCAGCGGCCTTGTCGTTCTTCTCGTGCAATAATGAGGCGATCTCCCGCTGATCGCGGCCGCCGAGGTCTAGGGCCTTCAGAAAAGTTGGCGACGAGCCCTCGGTCACCCCTAGCATGCGTGGCGTCACGGTCGGCGTGCTATCGGACGCAAGGTAGATAATTTTCTCATCTGGCCGGGCCGAGAGCGCCAGTGACCATGTACAGTACGTGTTGCTCTGCGCGAAGAGCACTGCAAGCGCATTGCGGTGCTCAGCCCACGCCTGGTCAGCAGGCGACTCACATGCGCAGAGTCGCATGACCGCGTCCTGTATCTCCTTGACCTGCTGCGCATGACGCAGCTGAAGCTCCGAGTTTCGCCATTGCCAATAGGCTGCCTGCGTGCGCGCGTGTTCGGCCTGTAAACGAGCGCGTCTGATTTCAAGACCTGCATTCTCGGAATTCATCTCCGAGCACCGAGGTGTGTTCACGTTCATAGGTCCCATTGGGTGGTGGCTTTAGAGATGCTCACTATGAAACATCCTACTGTTCGATCCCCGGCTAATCAGTGCGGCTCGGGCACGTGGCCGTCCACGTAGTAGCTGCTCGGCGGATTCGACAGGCAGGCGGGCACGACGGGAGTCGAGCGCGGCACACAATGTGAACTTCCAGGCGGGTCGCACGGCGTGGCCGATCGCTCATAAACGCGCGCGGCACAGCAGCAGTAGCCGGCAGCCGGGGAAGCGCCGGGCCTGCAGCGCGCTTGTCGGGGTGGCGCAGTGGTTGGCACACGCACTTTCGGCTGTACGCAGGCAATGTGATGACCATCCCGTCGAGCTTCTTCGAGAGGATGATCTGGCAGCCGAGCCGGCTGGTCGCCGTGAGGCACGTCGCCTCATCGAGCATGTCCTCCTCCTCCTCGATCGCCTCGTCCAGCAAGTCATAATGCTCCGACGAGATTATCACATGGCAGGTCGAGCATGCAAGGCTGGCCTCGCAGGCACCCTCGAGCGCCAGCTTCGCGCCGGCCGCATGCTCGTCGCGCAGTCGATGGCACAAGTAGAGCAGGTTGTCACCCACCTTACCGGCCACGTCGTGACGCCGCGCGTCGCGGTCGACGATGACGAATCGCACGATGTCTTCCGGCGAAGCAGGGTCTTGCATCTCGAAATCGCCGTGCAGAACTGGCGCTGAGGCCCTGAATGCGCGGCGACCGAGCACGCTGGAGAGGTGCAGCCGCCGTGCAGCCGTGGCGGGGGTTGGCCGTCGTCGAAGTATGCTGTGGCGCAGCATGGCGAGAAGGACTTTTCTTTGGGGGAAGGTCGTACCTCGCGAGTTCGAGATTCCGAGGTCTCCAGAGGACGTGTTCGAGCTTCCACAGTGAGTTGACTTTCGTCTTAATAATTTTCGTCATTATGGTGCCACGCACGGGCTGTCGCACAGGGACGCACGCGCTCCGGACCAAGGTTCGTCCGTCGTCCGCGCAATAGTGGGTGGAAGACATGAGCAAGTCGATCGACGACCGGCGCCGCGAGCGCGAGCTCGAGGAGGCACGCAAGGCGGGCACGGTGCCGGCCGAGCGGGATGCCGATGGCAACGAGATCAACCCACACATTCCGCAGTACATGTCGCAGGCGCCGTGGTACCTCAACGCTGAGGGGCCTGGCCTGCAGCACCAGAAGAATCTCAAGGGTAAGAAGCCGGTAGCCACTGTGAGCGATTTCATTCCGCGTGGTCAGCTAGCCGGCCCCGCGGCAACCAAGTTCCGCAAGGGCGCCTGCACCAACTGCGGCGCGATGACGCACGCCGCAAAGGACTGCGTCGAGCGGCCGCGCAAGAAAGGCGCCAAATTCACGGGCACGGATATCAAGGCGGACGAGGCGGTTGTCGAGATGGTGTTCGACTACGCAGGCAAGCGCGACCACTGGGCGCAGTACGACCCATCCGATCACACGCTGATGATTGAGGCGCACGAGAAGGAGATGGAGGTGCGGATCAAGCAGCACAAGCAGACGCAGGTTGGGCAGCTCGCAGCCAAGGAGAAGGAGCGCGAGGAGCGCAGAGCGGAGCGTCGGCGCAAGCGGCAGGCCAAGAAGGCCGCCGACGGCGGCGAGGGTGGCGGTGGCGCCGATGACGATGAGGAGGGCGAGGAGGGCGAGGGTTCGGACACGGACGCAGACACGGACGACGAGGCGGCGGGGCTCGACGACCCCGAGGGCAAGCTGGCCGAGTCGGAGCAGCTCAACGTGGGTACCAAGATGAACGCAAACAAGAACGGTGGTGCGAAGATGACCGTGCGCAACTTGCGCATCCGAGAGGACACAGCCAAGTATTTGCTCAACCTCGACGTCAACTCGGCCTTCTATGACCCAAAGACGCATTCGATGCGAGAGAATCCTTTGCCCGGCACGGCGCACGACTTCGTGCCGTACAACGAGGAGAGGCGCTCGGGCCAGGCGCGCGAGCTCGCCGCGCTCCAGCTGTACGAGCTCGAGGCCTCCTCCAAAGGCTCCTCTATCCACCTGAACGCCGACCCGACGAGCATCGAGCTCATGAACAAGATTTACCGCGAGAAGAAGGCCAAGCTGCAGGAGACGAAGGTGAACCGCGTGCTCGAAAAGTACGGCGGCGCCGAACACCTCGAGAAGCCACCCGACGAGCTGCTCTTCGCACAGACTGAAGAGTACACCGAGTACACGCGCTCGGGCGCGCTCAAGCACGGGCGCGAGAAGGCAATCGTGCGCTCAAAGTACGAGGAGGATGTGCACGTGTTCAACCACATGGCCGTGTGGGGCTCCTTCTTCGACCGGCAGAACTTCCGATGGGGGTACGCTGACGACCATGCTACCGTGCGCAACGCCTACGGCACTGGCGCGGCGGGAAAGCGAGCACGGATGCTCGCGGCGGCGCAGCGCTCGGCGCCTGCTGATGGCGGCGGCGCGGCTGCGGACGCGGCGGCGGCGGCGGCCGGCGGTGGTAGCAGCAGTAGCACTGGGGTCGGTACGTGCAGGTCGCTCGCGGGTAGCAGCTCGTCCGCGCTGCCGCAGAGTGCCATGTTTGGCACGGGCGAGGACCTCGCGGACGCACCGCTCGATGGCGCCAAGATGCAGGCGGCGATCGCCACGGAACGCGTACGCCAGCGCGAGTCTGTGCTCGACGAGCGCAAGCGCAGGTACAACTCGATGACCTCGGTGGAGACCACGGCCGAAGAGATGGAGGCCTACCATCGAATCAAGCAGCGGAGCGACGACCCGATGGCGGCGATGCTCACCGCTGGTGCTGCGGAGGCGGCGACCGATGATGAGGCATAAACGTGGCGCGGTGGGAAAGCCATCAGCCTCGGGCTCCTTCGGTACTGTCACGTCACTGCCACGTGTCCGCGCGTCTCCCGGCGGGGCCTTGAAAGCTTGAATGGTCCGACATGCCATGTTCCCATGTAACCGCCCCGGCGAAACGAGGTACGAGCCTGCCCGTTTCGAATCACGAATGATGACGAATCCGGCTCGCGTATAGTTTATACGCTTATTTTTAAGGAACACATGTAAGACGAGGGGATTCCTAGTGCTGTCCGCTCGCAGCACTCCGAAGGTTTTGGAAACGAGTTCGTGAAGCCCCGTACGCGAAGACGAGTTTTGAAACCGCCGCAATCACGTGAGCATCTCGAACCACAACCACGGATCCTCCATGAGGAAGGCGCAGCGCCAAGCGAGTCACTTATCATTCGCGGCGCCGTCAGTCGCGGCACCGCCGCCACCAATGCTCTTTTCCGTAGGATCTTCGCCATCGGTACGACCTGCCGCTGTGAAGGCCGTGAAGAAGAAGAAGAGGAAGCGTGTGCCAGACGAGTCTTTGCCAATTGACAGCAGCCCCGTCGCCAGCGTCAATGCTGCACCACCGAAGGTCGAACAGCTCTTTCTTGACGAGCGTGCACCAGTCGGCAGCAGCCATACCGGCCGTGCCGAGGCTGCAGCACCCCAGCCCAAGAAGAAGCAGCGTGTGGCCGACCCTCCTACAGCCGCTCTGCCTCGTGCCACCTCCTCTCCTGCAACATCCGCCGCCGTTGCGGCGTCCGTGGGCATGGACGCTAATCATGTGCTCCTTGTCCTTGGCGTGCCCGCTGGCATGAGCGAGCTCGAGCTGCAGCGGCACTTTGCCGCGTGCGCGCCGTCGCAGATCAGGTTGCTCCAAGATTGGAGTACCAAGCAGCCCCGTGTCGCAGCATGCCTAGCTCTCGCCTCGGCGCGTGCGGTCGAGCTCGCGCTGCAGCCAGCGCTCGCGACCGTGGGCGGCTCACGCATCCACGTGTGCACCGCTGCAACATCGGCCACGGCCGAGGAGGGGTTTGGCGGCACCCTCTCCGCGCCAATGCGCCAGCAGCTGGCGGGCCTCGAGGCCAAAGTCAAGGGGGCCGTGGGCTCGGCGAACCCCGCGCAGATGCTGCCGGCGCCAACGCTCCGGCATCTACTGCTCACTTGCGAGGTGGGCGCGGCCAACGCGGCCGTGGATGAGTTCTGCGCCGTCGCACGCTCGGGTACGCCGAAGCAGCCGGGTGGTTTGCTGGCTGCTTGCCTGCTCAAGCACAGGCGGCTTACGGGCGGAGACGTCTGGCTTGGCCGTGTGAATGGGCTGCCGCTCCCGAGGGCAGAGGCGGCGCGGATGCGTGAGCTGCTCGACGCGCTGGACTGGTCGGTGATGCCCGCCGACGGTAAGCTCCGCGGCGAGATGGCTGAGCAGTCGTTCAAACTCGGCCTCTCGACGAAGGTGTGGGCCAAACAAAATGGACCCTACTTGCCCTTCGCCTTCAAGGCGGGTATGGGAGTGTGGGATGCAGCCTCGGTCACCAAGAAGCACAAGCAGCTCTGGGAGGCCGCCTCCGCCCTCATTAGCGCCGCTGATCCCACGTACCCGTGGACCTCGGTTCAGTTCAACAAAAACTTCCGCGGCTCACGCCACCGAGACGACAAGGACGCCACCTACCAGGTGGCCACGGCATTCGGCGAGTACGAAGGCGGCGAGCTGCGCGTGCATGGGCAGGACGGTATCCTCGACGTGAACACGCGCGACCGATTCGTGCGCTTTGACGGCCGCTTTGAGCACGAGGTTCTGCCCTACTCGGGCCTACGCTATTCCGTCATCTTCTTTGCGCTCGCACCGCCGTGGAGCGTCGACCCGTCAAGCACAGAGGAGGGCTGCTGTCGATGAGCCTATCATGGTACACTTCGGTAGTAGCAATACATGCTGCGAAGGCGTGCGCGTGTGGAGCGCGAGTGGAGCGCGGACCGCGTGCGGTGCAGACTGCAGTTGGGCGTGCATGGGGCAAAGTTCGATTATCGTACACGTCGCGCTTAATTCGATACGTTGTGCAAGAAACCGGAACAGTACATAGGAGCCATAACGGCCGACAAACAGCTCCTTCTCAATTCAGGAGGGACACCGTGTGCCGTGCTGTGTGCGCCGCCGCTGCTGAGAACATATTCATCTCCGCGACTGTGCCCCTTGCTCCTTTCGCCCCTACCGCCAATCCCCTGCGCAAAGGCCGCACCCGTCGGGGGGCGCTGGCAATCACATGCCTCTCTTGTTTCCACATCTGCACGAGCCGCCCCTTCGACAGTGTGCTCTCGCTGGACGCCCTTGCGTCTGAGCGAGCGCATTGCTGCTGCCGCTGCCGCTGCCGCTGCTGCTGTTGCTTCTGTTGCTAAAGCTGCCGCTGTTGTTCACCACATGGGCAGGAGGCTGGCGCACGGCTTGGCAGGCTTACGCCGGCGCACGCGCGCCACGCCCGAGGTATCTTTGGTCGTTGCAGCGGATGACGGAGGGCGCTCGTCTGAAAGTGCGGCCTTGGGATCGCCCTCTCCCTCGAGCGTGCGCGCCGCCAGGTCGATCTCCCGCGGCGCAGGCAGCGATTTCATCGGCAGGCCCTTGCGGCGGTGCTTGCGGCGCGCGTCCTCCATCGCCTTCTTGGCCTCGGCGCGCGGCGACTTGATCTCAAGCTGCGCAGCCTCCTGCTCCTTGAGTAGGTTGGCATCCTTCTTATCCTTTTGCTTCTGCTGCGCGAGGATGAGCTTGAGGTCGTCCTCCACCTCCTCCTCCTCCTCGTCATCGTCGACCTCGGCCTCGCCCTCTCTGTCGTCGTTTGCCTCCTCCTCCTCCTCCTCCTCCTCGTCCTCGTCCTCGTCTTCCTCGCCATCCTCGCCATCCTCCTCCTCGTTGTCATCGTCCTCGCCCTCCTCCTCGTCGTCGTTCATATCGTCGTCCTCCTCCTCGCCCTCCTCCTTGAGCGTCTTGGGGTCCTTCTTGCCGCCGCCGCCGCCAAACAGGTCCATGAGTGCGTTCGCGTCCTCGTCTGCGTGCACCGCCATCGTCGACTCACCACCCTCGCCGTCGGAGAAAGGCGTTACCGAGCGCGCGGCTGCGCGGCCTCCGCCGCCCGCGGCCGCGCCACGCACCGCGCCGACACCCTTGCCCGCAGCCTTCTCCTCCTTCACCTCCTCGGCCTTGTCGTTCGACTTGCGCTGCCGTTTACTACCCGCCTCGTCCGCGCCCGTCTCGTTGACTGCCGTCGAAGGCTTAGGCCCGCGCCCCGACCGTCGGCCCTCGGCCTTATCCTCGACCTTGGGCGCGGCACCTCCGTCTACCTTGGGTGCTGGCTTAGGCGCGGGCTCGTCCTCCTCGTCGAGCTCCTCCTCGTCATCGGCGCCTGCCGCGCCGCCCTTGGCGCCGCCCGCCTTCTTCGCGTCCCACATGCGCGCGCGCGGCGGCCGGTTGGTGGCACCCTTCGCGAGCGCCTCGCTCCACTCATTGACGAACATCTCCGCCACCCACTCCTCGGGCCGCCGCGGCCACTTGGTGTACCGGACGAGGTACGAGCGCGTCGCCGCCGGCGCCGGCTCTGCCTTCTTCGTGCCCTTTTTGGTAGCTGCAGGAGCATCGGCACCCTGCACCTGCAGCACGTCCGCCTCGTAGCAGAGCGAGCCGTTGAGCAAGATGATTGTGTCGCCCACGTCAAACTTGCCGCCGCCGCCGCCACTAGCCACCATCGGCGCGTCGGCCGCCGGAGGCATGTCAGTGTCATCGGCATTGCCGCTGCCCGGCTCCGCCGCCTCCTGCTGCTTGCAGCTTCCAGCGCCCGTGAGCTTGACGCTCACACCGCGGCTGCGTGCACTCTTGCGTGCACGACCCGAATCGTCCGCTTCAGCCTCCGCAGGCACCACCGGCGCCGGCTTCGGTGCGACGAGCTGCTCGCTCTTTCGCTTGCCAGGAGCCGACATAGGAATTCTAGAGTTCGTCAGGATTGGGGCTCGCGCGCTGCGTTTCTCGGGGAAGAGTCCCCGACCCGAACTCCCCAAGCCGGCAGAAACGTTGAATTATCCACGGCAATAAATTCGGAGTTTGCGGACTCTCCGCCGCGGACTGGATTACCAGGATTTGCAATATGGCGGAGCCATCGCGCCGCCCTGCAGGCGGTCGACCCTCGATCGACCTCCCGGGTCGTGCTCCTGCTGCTTGTCGAGCTTCGACACGCATGACGAATGCGCAGCTCGCAAGCTTGCAGAAATACGCCGGCCGTCCAGGGCCCAGCGCGGCGAGGATACCTCCTCGGGCCCCTGGACCGCCGCCCTTGTCGTCAGCAACACTAGCGCCATCTGCAGCGATGGCAGCACCATCTGCAGCGGTGGCGCAGACGTTGCCGTCGCCGACATTCAACCGGCCACCCATGTCCCAGCCACTGCTTCACATTCCCACGAGTCTGAGACAGCCTGCTACCGCGTTCTCCGCACAGCCGTACAGGGCCGACGGCCCACCATCGCCACTTATGATTCAAGAGGTAGGATTTGTCTCCGACATTGCATCCGTGCACAGCGAAGACACGGATGTGCATGAGGCCTCGACGCCATACGACAACGACATGATGAAGGTGTACGTCCGTGTGCTGCCGCACGCGTCAGGTGTGCCGGTGCTGACCGTCGAGGCCTCGCCAGAGGCGCACACCATCTCGCTCGCAGATGGCGGCCGCTTCAGCTTCAACCATGTCTTCGATGGCGAAGCGGACAATGCGCGCGTGTACCGGCAGCTCGGCCAGCCGCTCGTGCGCTCGGTGCTCGACGGCTACAACGGCACGCTCATCGCCTACGGCCAGACAGGCACGGGCAAGACGTACACGCTCAATGAGCCCGGGCGGCTCGGCACTGCTGCGGAGGGGCTGATGCCGCGAATGCTGCGCGCGCTCTTCGCCGACGCGCAGGCGAGCGCCCTCGCCAAGACGCACGCGACCACGGACTCGGTGGCAGCGTCCACCACCGCCTCGGGGTACCCCTCGGACGACGAACCTGACGAACCCGACGAACCCTCGGACGACGAAGACGGCGACAGGCTTGCCGAGATAGGCAACTGCTCGCCCGTGCCCGTCGTGTTTGGCGGCCGCTCTTCGTCCCCGAGGCGTGCGCGTGCTCCCGCGCTGGTCTCCGTCACCGAGGCGCTTCCGACGGCGCCGACGGCGCCAGCGGGCTGCGCGATCTCGATCAGCCTGCAGTACGTGCAGGTGTACCTGGACAAGGTGTATGACCTGCTGGCCGAGGGCGGCGGCGAGGGCGAGAGCGCCTCTCTTGCCCTGCGAGAGGACCCAGCTTGCGGCGTGTACGTGCACCGCGCGACGACGGTGCCGATCGAGACGGTGGCCGCGGGCGTGGCGATCATCCAGAGCGGCGCGGCACGGCTCCACTTCTCATCCACGCAGCTCAATCGCCACTCGTCGCGCTCCCACGCCGTCGCCATCTTTAGCGTCAGCTATCGACAGGAAACCGGCACCGCCGCCGCCACCGCCACCGCCACCGCTACCGCCACCGGCGTGGCCGCCGGCGCGGCCACCGGCGCCGCGCCCACATTCACCTGCGCCGCCCCCGCCCCTGGCGCAGCCACTGCTACCGCCGCCCGTACCGTCTCCACAGAGGCGTTTCCGCTCGCGTACCACGCGAAGCTGACAATCTGTGACTTGGCCGGCTCGGAACGCGTCAAGCGCACGGCGGTCTCGGGCACCGAGCTCAACGAGGCCCAGCAGATAAATGTATCGCTGTTTGCTCTCGGCAACGTGATCTCGCGGCTGGCCGAGCTCAACGGCGCCGTCGCACTGCCGCCCTCGCCGGCAGGCGGCGTTGGCGGCAGGCACCGATCGCAGACGCCCTCGCCCTCGCATGTGCCCTTTCGTAACTCGGCACTCACGCGGCTGCTGCAGGAGTCGCTAGGCGGCAACTGCCGCACCTCTCTGCTCGTCACCATCTCCGCGCGCACCACCGACCTAGCCGAGACACGCTCAACGCTTCAGTTCGGGCGGCGCGCGGCGCGCGTGCGCAACCAACCCGCACGTATAGTGCGTGTCGACTCGGATGCGCTCGCGCAACGCGAGGCGGTGCTTTCCGCCGAGGCGGCGCTCGTTCAGCGTCTGCTTCGTCAGCAGCTCGAGGCGGCGCACGCTCAGCTCGGCGCGAGCCAGTTGCAGCTCGAGCTGACACAGCAGCAGCTGGGCGCGGCGCAGCAGCAGCTGGCGCACGTGCAGAGCGAACGACGCTCCGCGGAGCTGACGCGCGTGCAGAGCGAGATTGCGATCTCCGAGATCGAGGGGGAGCTCGTCGTCACTAACGACCAGCTGCTCGAGGCGCTCGCACGCGTGAGTGAGCTCGAGGCGCACCTGGTTACCAGGGGAGAGGCGCACGACGTCGCGCTGCTGACTCTGGCCCTCGAGGTGCAGGCCGCCGAGGCGCATCAGAGCCGCGCGGCGCGGCTGGAGCAGCGAGAGGAGGCGCTCAAGGCAGCGCACGCGGCCGTGCACGAGCAGCGGCGGAGGGCGGCCGAGCAGCTGGCCGCGGCGCGCACCCATGTGGAAGAGCTGCAGCAGCAGCTCCAGCAGCAGCAGCTCCAGCAGCAGCAGCTTGAACAGCAGCAGCAACTTCAGCAACAGCAGCAGCAACAGCAGCAGCAACTTCAAGAGCAACAGCAGCAGCAGCAACAGCAAAAGCAGCTCAAACAGGAGCAGCAATTCCAGCAGCTGCAGCAACCGCAGCAACTCGAGCAGGCGGCGCAGGCGCATGAGGCGGAGCGCGAGAGGTGGCAGATGGAGACCGCGGCGCTCCAGGCGCGGCTTGCCGAGCAGGAGGCGACTAGCCGCGCCCTCGAGCAGGCGCTGCGCCTCTCCGATGCCGCACGCGAGGCCGACAGGCTCCAGGTGCTCGAGCACGTGGAGACATGCGTGGCCGAGAGTGCCGCGGCGGCGGAGGCGGCGGCGCACGCGGGCGCACGCGCGGATGCAGCCGTGGCGCAGGCGACACGTGCCGAGGCGGCGCGTCTCGAGGCGCTTGAGGCGCTCGAGGCGGCGCGTCTGCTCGAGGCGGCGCGTCTCGAGGCGCAGGCCGCCGCCGCGGAGGTGGCGGACTTCACCGATGCGCAGATGGCGCTGCTGGAGGCGACGGTAGAGGCCGCAGACGCGAGGGTCGCCGATGCCGAGGCGCGCGCGGCGACCCCCGGGAGGACTCCAGGGACGCTGGGGCTGCTGCCGCCCTCATCCAACGAGTACGGGGCCAACCTTTATGCGACGGCGCCGGGGGTGTTCGCGTCCGCGCCCGATTTAGTCGCGGGGTTGTGCGAGCGGCTGGCGGCGGCGACGGCGGCCGTCAAGGCGGCGACGGCGGCCTCGGAGGCGGGCGCTCATTACGGCGCCTCGCGGTCCTCGGAGGCCACGGCCACGACGGATCCCGACGCGCGAGCCGCGACTCTGCGCTCGCAGCTCGCGACGACGCAATCCCAGCTCGCAGCGGCCGCGCGCCACGTGGCTGATCTGAGTCGCAATCTCGGGCGCGAGGAGCGCGCGAAGGCGAGGCACCGGCGCGCCGACGAAGCGCTGGCCGCGGCGGCGGCGCAGGCGATGCGGGGAGCTTGCTTGCGAGTGCGCGTGAGCATCACTTCCGCGGCCGAGGCGGAGGTGATGATGACGGACGACATTTCGCTGTTTGCCCGTGATGCAGTGGCCGCTGAGCGCGCGGCCCAAGCGGACGCGATGGCCGAGGCGTGTTCGATAGAGCGCGTGGAGGTCACCACGGGAGTGTGCCTACACGCCGCCGAGCCGCCGCCGCCATCGACTCGCCCCCGCTTGTCCTTGGGCGCGAAGACACCTCCTGACGCTCACGCTGTCGAGGCCGACGAGGAGGGTGAGCGCCCACCCCGCATGCCGACGGAGCCGCTGCACGCGCGCTACAGAGAGCATAGGCGTGCGAACCCCAGGCAGCAGCCTCACCAGCCACAGCCGACTGGGGAAGAGAACGGCGTCGCGGGCGAGAGCGTCGTGTTGGGCGAGAGCGATGAGGCGACGATGGCGGCGGATGGCGGTGGCGCACGTGTCGCTCGCGCCTGGCGGCCGACGGGTAACATTCACCTCGTCGAGGAGCGCGAGTACCTGCGTGCGGCCACGTCCAAGCTCCGGCAGGCGATGGCAGGCGTGGGGGGGCTGGCAGGCGGCGGGCCGCTTCGTTTGCCCTTTCAGTCGCCCGCAGCATTGGCGAGCAGCACCGTGTTGGCGAGCAGCACCGTACAGAGCTCGCCTAGGTGATCTGGTGATGGCTGATGCGAACCTACAGCACGCCAGATATTATCTGGCGCAACGCCATAGTGTCACTATAGGTTCGTCAATAGAGTGGTACTTTAGAGTGGGTTGATGAGTGGCGCGGCTGGGTGGGCGCGCCGCGCGCGCCCTCTCTAAGGACCTCGCCCCTCTATCTATGAGGCCTCCTATGTGCGCACACTTGAGCCCTGGCCACGACAACTCGACAGGAATCTCCTATCTCGACAGTGGAACTTGACAGGCTACTCGACAGCTACTCGACAGGATACATGTAGCTCGACAGCTACTCGAGTTCTCGACAGACCTCGACAGACCTCGTCCTCGACAGACCCCCCCTGACTGCATGCGCCTAAGCATGCGCCGGGGCGTCAAGCTGTCAAGCTCTACAGCTCGACAGACCTCGACAGACCTCGACACGAGGTAACACGAGGTCTAAGACTGGGATCTACATGTAGCACTAGCTGAGAGAAGCCAGGTTAGATATCACTCAGGTAACGACACCGACCGTAACGGCCATGTACCGCTTCACCCCCAACACAAAGAGTGGATATCGAGCCTCCTGATTGCTTAAGATTGCGGCATCGACGGAGCTCGGAGGCGGCGGTGGACTCTCCGAAACTTTATGAGCCGGTTATGAGCCGGTGCCTCGTATGTCCCCCGCGCGCGAATCAGGCGCTGATTCTATTTTTGATTCATTGAGAACACACAAAAGGCCGCCTGAGCGGTAAAGTGGGGGAATCTGGCTAGATTCCTGACATGTCCAGGAAAATGAGATTTTCCTGGATGTCCGGGGTCCAGGGGGCTGGGCCCCCTGGCGGGGGTTTCAAAGGGGGCAGCGCCCCCTTTGCAAGCCTTGGGTCCAGGGCGGTAGCCCGGCGGGGTGCGGGGCAGCGCCCCGCGAAGAAAATTTTGACTTATAATTACGTGGAATACTTGAAATTTCACCATACAGGATATATAGCAATATAGCCATATAGCAATATAGGAGCCACCGCCACTAATGCAGCTGCGTCCGCCTCCGCCTCCGCTGCTGCCGCCTCGGCTTCCATTGCCTCGGACTGTGCCACCTCTGGTTCCGACGCCGCCGCATCCTCTG
>Ga0210244_100109_pt1 | contig 65687 bp, 71 predicted proteins | sample ChrtobMetaP3_0mM_FD_155473 | JGI IMG/M metagenome (GOLD analysis project Ga0210244, IMG submission 155473) | Chrysochromulina tobin associated microbial communities from unialgal haptophyte culture, Seattle, Washington, United States - P3_0mM | ecosystem: Host-associated > Algae > Haptophytes >...
TTTTGGGCTTACTTGTTAACAGTGAAACGAGACACAGAGAAGAACTGCAACCAAATCTCTTGGAAACTCAGGAGCTTAAGCGGTGAGAGTTAGAGCAACCGGTGCTCCGCGAGCCCACCCTCAAGGAGTGGGGCGCGGCCGGCGCTCCGTCGATTCCGAGATCCGTTGATAGTCGTCCTCCGCGGCAAGTAGCATGTTGACTCAGGCTCAGGCGGGCGGGGGCTGACGGGTCGCGCGCTGGCGGGCAGTGTGCCAGGGATCGCGCGACGGCTCCGAGGAAAAAATAAACCTCATCCTCGCCGTGGCTCGTGCCGGCGAAGGTCAACAAATCCCTCGTCCCTCGCCGATGGTGCCCAGTTGGGGCTTTTGGGCTTCGCGCGGGGCGTGAAGTGTGAGCTGGCTGTTAACACTCGGGCCTCGAGGAAAAACCCGATGGTAGGGCACGCAGGATTAGGTATTGGGGTGGGCCTACAGGTGTTTAGATTTGTGGCTCGTTTAGGTGATTCAGACACTCAATGCTGATTGCTCTTTGCTGAATACGCAATACCGGCGCGGTCACAATGCGCGGTCAGGCTGAACAGAGTCTCGGCTGAAGTCTCGGCCGGCGCTACTCGGAATCTATGGTAGAGCACGCAGGATTAGATGTTGGAAATGCTGCCTGCTTAATTATAAATTCGGATTTTTGCTCAATTCACAATTGTGACTGCTCCGAGTGTGAACAGACACTGTCGTGGTGGATTGACGTTACAGTAAGCCTGGAGTCGCTGACAAGGTAGGCGGTCCTGTCCCGCGGAGGGGGGTCCCCGTCCGCAGGCTGACAAAACCGGTCGCGTCCTAGGTACACGTCGCGTAGAGTCTCAGTCTGTATAACGAATTATGCCCGCTGCAACGGAGTCGATTAGTGGCCACCGGCCAGCGCACGCGTGCACGATACCATAAGACATCTGCGCGCGCGAGCCCGGGAGCGAAAGGTCAATCAGAACTTGAAGACTTGCGCTTCGCTGTACCCCAGCTGCTTGAGGACACCGCTGAGCTCGCCCTGCGCATACGGGTCGTCCTTTGTGCCCTTGGCGCCGCAGATGGCCTTGTACATGGGCGGCGGGCCGCAGACGTAAATCTTCGAGCTCTCAGACGGCGGCGGCAGCGTGCTCTGTAGGATCGACGTGGTGAGGTAGCCGACGCCCGCCAGCTTGAACTTGGGAAAGGCGGGCGCCTTGTCCACCACATAGTGCACGGTGAGGCGGTCGGGGTGGAGGGACTCGCGGGCATCGATCGCCTTCTTCAGCAGAATGTCGTCGACCGACACATTGGCGAAGACGAGCGACACCTTCGTCTTGTCCTCGGGATTCTCGAGGATCTCATCAATCACCTGAAGCATCGGCGCAATCCCAGTGCCGCCGGCGACCATGCCTATTTTGGAGTACTCGTTGGCCTTGTACGGCAGCTTGAGGTTCGGGCCTTTGAAGTCGAGCGTGTCGCCGATCTTCAGGGACGCAATGTGCTTCGACATGACACCGTTCGGGTACGACTTGACGGCGAGCTCCAGGTAGCCCTGCTCGTCCGGACGTGATACGGGCGTGTACGGGCGCAGGACGGCGCCACGCGAGCCGTCGGGCTTTTCCTTTCCAATGTCTGCCTTTGTCAGCAAGCACGAAGCCACAGTCATCCCGCTCGTTGCCTCGGGATCCGCAAAGGCGAAGCGATAGATGGCAGTGTTCTCAGTCAGAGGAGTGACCTGAGTGAGCTTCAGTGGAACCCACGCCTTTGGATCGAGCCCATGCTTTGGAGCGGATTTGCAATGCGCCGCGTATGCAAATCCAGCGACGCCAGCAGCGACGCCAGCAGCAGCGACGCGCAGCCTCGACGATCTCGAGAAGGCGTACATGTGTCACGACAGACGCGACCCCGCGCGCGGGGCTTCCAAAGATTGGACCGTGTGAAAAACTTGCTCCTTCGGAATTGGACAAAAGTCAACGCGCCATCCATCGCGCCGTCCCAAGCGCTCATGCAGGGCATATTACTCGGCATCTACTTCCATAGATAGAAGTCATTAACTGCCGCGAACACGGCCGCTGCAAATTGACTACTGCGCCCGACGCCCGCTTCAGAACATTCTCTCGAGCACCCCCATCGCCGCGTACGTACCGAGCGGCAACTTAGCGCCCTCGAGATAATCGTCGATCACAGCCTGCGGTGGCCACCATTGGTGGCAGTGCGAGCGTTGTGGGTGTGGGCCGTTTGGAGTAGCTAGCCAGCGCCACCCTGCCGCGTGTGCCGCCGCGTGCGAGCCATACGCCCCCGAAGACGAGAGCACGTCGAGCACTTTCTGGCTCATGACCGCCCATTTGAAAGCCTCGCCGTCAGCCACAAACCCAGCGCACGCAGCGCACCCATTGGCAGCGGCGCACCAGTGCCGGCGCAACGCCCAGTCAGTGGATGGCCAGCCGTGTTCCTCAGCGCCCTCACTCCACTGACGCGAGGCCAACGAAGCCCCAGCATCCTCGCGCCACGCGCCGCCGGCCACGGCCCCCGGCCTCCGCGGCTTCTCGTCAGTGACCGCACGCGCCGTCTTGGGCGGCTTCTCGTCCGTGACCACACGCGCCGTCTTGGGCGGCTTCTCGTCCGTGACCGCACGCGCCGTCTTGGGCGGCTTCTCGTCCGTGACCACACGCGCCGTCTTGGGCGGCTTCTCGTCATCCGTTGCTCGCGCCGCAGTCTGTGGGTCGCGTTCAGCATCGGCGCGCTGGGCTCGGAGGCGGGGTTCTACTTTCGCGTTGGATGCGTTCCGGGCCGTAGGCTTGGCTATTGGCGCGGGCTCTGGCGGGCGCCGTGCTCTGAGCGCAGCGCGAAAGGGTGCGAGCGCGGCGAGCATCAGGTCGCCATGCTGCACGATACGCTTGGGACCGATGCCCCAGACGTGACGAAGCGCCGCCCGCGTGTTGGGCGTGAGCCGTACGAGCTGGCAGAGGGTCTTATTGTGGCAAATGATGCACGGGTCGTTGTAGCCGAGCTCGCGCGCGCGTGCACGCTTCCACTCGAGCAGTGCCTGGAACGCCTCCATTTCAAATGGGAAGAGATCGTCGATGCCCTCGGGCAGGGGCGGCCGTGCGCGCGCCTTGCCCCCGTCCTCGTCCTCGTCCTCGTCCTCCTCGGCCTCGAGCACCTCGTCGTCCTCTTCCGCCTTGGGCGCCTCCATGGCGATGGCAGGCACGGCAGTGGCGCGCACGGCAGCGGCCACCTCTGACGCGGTGGCGCCCGAGCTCCGCAACTTTTTCCGCAGCGGCAACGGCACCTCTTCCATCTCATCATCCTCATCGACCTTGATGGCGACCTTCGCGGCTCGCCTCGCATCCTTGGCCGCGAGCAGTCCCGCGGCGTGCGGTTTGAGGGCATCTAGCAGTCTATCGCCGAAGCTTGACACCTTGGACTCGCCCCATCCCCAGCAATCCAGCAGCTCGCGACGGTTGCTAGGCACGCGCCGCGCCATGGCCATAAGCGCTCTGTTTTGGCACACATGATAGGCCGGGCAATCGAGCTCACGAGCAATTAGGTTCTTCTCCTCACGGAGGGCGGCATACACTTCGCGCTCGTTGGGGTGCAGATCGCTCTCGGTCTCCGGCGTGTAGTCTTCGTCTTCGGGCGCCGCCGCCGGCTGCTCAGAGGCACTCACATGCGGAAGCATGGTCAGTTGCGCATGGGTGCCGCCCGTTATCACTCGGCCATTGGCGCTCTCTTCGGCAATGTAATAGTCGGGCGCAGGGGCGCCTGAGTTCCGGCTGCTTCTTCGCGTAGGTTCACGTGGAGGCGGAGGGGCACGCTTCGGCCGGCTGCTCGGCTTGGTCGCAAGGGATGCGGCCATTGGCACAGGGCGATCGGGGCCGATGAGCCCAAGCGATCGGAGCACCTCCTGGTTGCGTTTGATGTTCTCAGCGCGCTCGCGCTCATACTCAGAGAGGCTCAACATCAAGGCGACGGATGAGCACGACAAGAAGGCCGCCACGACGGATACGATCCGAAGCCTCTCCCGCGGCGGCGGTCGGGGCGCGGGAAGCCGGCGATCGTCGCATCGCGAGGCGACTTCCCAGAAATTTCCTTCCATAGCATCAAATCACGACCGCCGAATGCGTCTCTTCCGCGGCGTTTCTGTAGTTCCGGGCGGCTCACTCGCGCCTTTTTCTGTCGAACTTCACGGAAACGAAGGACTTCGTTTGCTTCACAATGATGGCGACGAGTCGTCGGCAGTCGCGCTTGTGTTCGTTGTCATTCTTCGTGCGACTGAGCACCGCAATTGCGACAGCCATACCTTCGCAGCAGCTGTTCATCTCGATTGAAGGCAACATAGGCGCGGGCAAATCCACGGTCATGCGAGCGCTGCATGCGGACTACGTTTCCTCGCAGGAGGTGGCCTTTGTGGATGAGCCCGTCGACCGGTGGATTGCTGCGCAGACATCGGAGGGCACGCACGTCAACCTGCTCGAAGCCATGTACAGTGGTGAGATCTCAAACCCAACGTTTCAATTGATGGCGTTGGCGACTCGTGTGGGCCCAGTCATCGCGGCCCTGCGTTCGAATCGGATCGTCATTGCTGAGCGCTCAATCTGGTCCGACAAGACCGTCTTCGCCGAAAATGGGCTCAAGGACGCCGCCACGCGCGCGGCATACGAGCTCGCGCACGCTTCCCTAAGTGCAGCGCTGCCAAACAATCTGCGCTCCGTGCTCATCCTCCTCGACGTGCCCATCGAGACGGCACTGAAACGCATCACTCAGCGCGGCCGACCCGAAGAGAAGTCGATTGACGGCGCGTATCTGAAGCTGCTCGAAGAGGGCCACGCACGCTTGGCCAAGCTACCCATGAGCTCGGCCCACGTTGTGCGCGTGGACGCGACGAGGCCGATCGCGGCGGTCGTTGAGTCCGTCCGTGACATCATCGCTCGTGAACTAGTCGCGGCGAGTGGGGACGAGACTGGCGAGTGCCCCGACTGACGAGACAGGCGAGGCAGGCGAGGCTGACGATACTGATGAGACTGGCGAGTGCCCGACTAGCGACCCGACCCGGCCCGGAACCGATAAAACCTCTCCGAATGACGATAACATGGGGGAGGCGTGTTCGGTTGGACCGAACTCCTTAAAGCACTGGCGATCGCCGTAGCGGTATCGCAGTGGTGAGTGGTGTACATAGCGGTATCGCAGTGGTGAGTGGTGTACAATTATAATGCACAAGTCCACACCACGCACCCGGGGAGTGGACGAGTGGCGCGAGTGGAATGATCATACATCGTGCACGGCTTGGACGCTCGCTCGAGGTGGTTCTGAACGTCGGACAACCACGACGCCGGCGCCTCCCGCACAAATCTCAACATGATCCTCATCCTGGGACTACATTTTATAGATGCTCGGGTCGTGTGTGTCAAGACGCTCAAGTCCACGCTCAAGTCAAGCTCAAATCCACGTCTTGTGACTCGACGAACGCCGAGGTGGCCCGCCTGAGGCTCGCTGCGACGCCGCTGCTTCCTCGGCCACGAAAGTCTGCCAGTACCGGTACTCGTCGCGGGCGGCCTGATCGGAGCGTGCAGACCACGGTGGCTGCTGGCTGCTTTGCGTCTGCCCATGGCGTGATGTCGAGCTCCCCTGTGAACAGCTCGAGCTACCCGGTGCAAAGCCAGTGCCGCAGGCAGCGCCTCCGGAGGCGCCCCCATCGCCGGCGCCATCTCGGGCAGTGCCTCTGGAGGCGCCGCCGGAACCGGCGCCGCCACAGCTGGAACTGCTGTTTCCGCCGGCGCCGTAGCCGTCGGCGCTATAGCCGCCGTGAAAGCCAGTGCCAAAGCTCGTTTTGTACGACGAGGACCCGCCTGAGCCACCCGTCCCGCCGGCCCGTCCGCTCGGGGCCGGGTAGGCCGGCGCGGCGGGTGCAGGTACGTACGTGTCTCCTCCGCCCGTGCGTGCCTGCTCCTTGAGCAACGCGTAGGCAGCCTGCAACTTCTTGAAGCCCTCTTCCGCATCGGATGCCGAGTTTTTATCTGGATGGACGAGCAACGACTGCTGCCGGAAGGCTTTGGTCACCGCGGCCGTGGTCAGTGCGCCCGTGTGCCCGCGTAAGTTCAGGATGGCGCGGTGGTCGCGGCTGTCGGCGCTCAGAATGCGCCGAAGCGCTTCCGCTTGGTCACGCTGGACACTTTGCCGATGGTTTCGCAGCTTCTCGTCCTCCGCACTGCGCCGCAGCTCCTCGCCCTTGGCCGCTCGCATGGCGGCTGCCTGAGCCGCCGCCGCCTGGGCCTCCGCCTGGGCCGCGGCCTGTGCGCGCTGCTGCTGCTGCCCGCGCCACTCCGGAGCCGAGCCGACCGGCGAGCGCGATTTGGCGCCAGATTCGAATCTCGCCGCACCAGATTCGAATCTCGCCGCACCGGATTCGAATCGCGATTCGGCGCCTGCACTGGGCTCACGACGGCGCGAAGCTCGCTCGAATGCAGAGCCGCCGCCGCCGCCGCCGCCGCTCGAGGATCCCTTCGCGCTGCCGTGAGCACTGCTAGAGCCAGCGCCGCCGCTGTTGCTGCCGCTGTTGCTGCCGCTGCCCTCGGCGGCCTCGGCCTCAGGCGCGCCGCGCCGCCACGTCGACCTGTGAGAGAAGCCGTACTCGTCGGTGGACTCGCGCGTGGAGCTGCCGCCATCCGTGCTCTCGTGCTTCGAGCGCGACGACGAGCCACTCGTCGCACTGCGCCACGCCCGCGCGAAGGGCGAGAAGAAGCTGCCGCTCCCGCTGCTCCCGCTGCTCCCACTGCCGCTCCCGCTTTTGGTGCTGGTGGCCGTGCTAGGGCGCGCCGCGTGCTCCTGCGGCGGCGGCGGCGGCGGCGGCGGCGGCGGCGCCTCCCTTTGCTCGCGCTCCCGCGCGGCTGCAAACTGACGCTCCTCGCCCTCCCGACGTCGGCGTTCCGCACGTGCACGCTCCTGAGCGTCGGCCTTGCTCGCCGCTGCTGCGGCGGCACGGAGCTCGACGGCGCGCCGCTCTGCCTCTCGAACGAGCCGCTCGGACTGTTGCCAGGCGTCCTCCTCGGCGGCGCGTGCACGGAGCGCCTCGGCTTCGGCTTCCGCACGTGCCTCCGAGGCTGCCTCGCGCTGCCGCCGACGCTGCTGCTCAACACGCCGCTGCTGCTCCAACTGCTCGTCTCTCTGCCGCTCGTCTCGCTCGCGCTCCTTGCGTGCCTGCTGCTCCTCGACCTGCTGCCGCTGCTGCTGGCGCGTCGCCTCTTCGTGTTGGCGCCGGCGCATCATGTCAACGGCCGCCTCCTTTTGCCGCGCCTCGGATGCCTCGCGCTTGCGCAGGAGCTCCTGTCGCTCTCGCCACTCGGCGCGCTCCACAGCCGAACGGCTTTCCACAGCCGAACGGCCTTCCACAGCCGAACGGCCTTCCACAGCCGAACGGCCTTCCACAGCCGAACGGCCTCCAGGGGCATTCTCCTTTGCCTCCTCCCTCGCCGTCGCTGTGGTCGCCTGCTTGAACGCCGCCTTCGCCCCCGCCGTCGCCGCCGCATCGGCCGCCGCCGCCGCCGCCGCCTCCTCCTTGGTCGCCGCCTCAGCGCTCGCCAGACGCGCGGCAACGCGCCGCGCCTCCCGCTCGAGCGGCCGAGATGCCTCCGAGATCGTCTGCGAGATGACGCGCCGTAACTCGTCGCGGATCGGCCGAGATGCCTCCGAGATCGTCTGCGAGATGACGCGCCGTAACTCGTCGCGGATCGCCTCCGCCGACACATGCGCTGCGTCGGCCGCGTCATTGACCACGTGTCCAACAGCATCGCTCGCCCGTTCGATGCATGAGAGGCACGCGGCGCAGTGCTCGTCCCAGCCCGCTGTGAATGCGCCCGAAGTGCTCTCCCAAGCGCCACGCCGCGCCGCCGCCTGAACCACTCCATCCGCCGTCCGCTCGCCGTACGCGGAGCTGCCATGCATCCAGCCGAGCTGCACGCGACACTCAGCTAGGCGAATGCTCGGGTGGACGCGCCGCTGCGTGCACACCTGATGAGGGAGGCAATCATACTGATGAGCCAGGCAATCAGCCCTCGGGTGGACGCGCCGTTGCGAGCGCACCGTCGCGGCCTGCAGGCCCGACACGACGCCCGCGGCCTGCTCGGTGGTCGCCGGCGACAGGGCGTCGAGCCGTCGCACAGCGAGCATCGAGGGCGCCTCGATGACCGCCGTCAGGTCGTCTCGTACCTGATGAGGGAGGCAAGCAGAGGTCGTGAGAGGCAAGCAGAGGTCGCGCAGCCGCTCGCGTCATCAGAGGCCATCAGAGGTCATCAGAGGTCATCAGAGGTCTTCAGCGGTCTTCAGCGGTCATCAGATGCCATCAGTGTTTCATCTCAGATCTGACCTCGCGCAGCCGCTCGCGCCACGCCGCGAGGGAACGACTCGGCTCGGGGGGTGACGAAACCCCGCTTGCATGCGCGTGCTCGAGTTCATCATTGGCGGCCTCGGCAGCCTCTTTGAGGAGCAGCTCAGCGCTCTCGGCGAAGCGCAGCGCCGCCGCGGGCAGGTGTGAACGAAGGAAGCGGCATAGGCGTGCGGCAGTGCCGCCCGTCTTGCTGCGAGACTCGGCGGCACGCGAGGTGGCGTCGTCGTTGGCGGTGGCGAGCCCGAGGCTCAGCTCTTCCATTATGGTCTGCTGGGCGGCGCCGAGCGTTTCGAATGCCTCGCTCATGGCTGCCGTCGCCGCCGCCGCCGCCGCCGCCATCTCGCCGAGCTCCCCTGGCGCCGTCTCATCTCTATTGGCAGCGGCCGCCTCCGTGGCGGCGGAAGGCATGCTGCCCACCGGCGCGCCGTAGTGGGCGGCGGCGTGGGCGTGGGCGTGGGCGTGGGCGGTGGCGTGGGCGGCGGCGTGGGCGGCGGCGTGGGCGGCGGCGTGGGCCTCGGCGCGCTGTCGTGGCAGCGGCGGGAAGCTAAGCCCAATCTGCGCATGTTGCGTGTGCATGCGCTTGGCCGCCTGGCTGAGCTCGATCGAGAAGACGAGCGAGATCTCCCACCCGAGATCTTGCTGCTCCGCGAGCGCGTGTTCACACCACTCGTGCACAGAGTGGAGCAACCGTTGCAATTCGGATTGGAACGATCCCATGAGCACAGTCAGCTGGTCAGAGGGGGGGAGCCTCTCCGAACCAGCCAGCAAGAAATGGGCGCCGAGTTGGGCGCGCAGCTCCTCGAGCTCGGACTGCGAGGGCAACGAAAAGTCCGCACGCAGCTCCGGCACGCTGCCATACGACGAGGCTGGCGGGTCCTCGTCGCTCTCGACGAGCGCACGCAGCACACCCGCCTTGCGCCGCAGCGCGAGCTCGCGGAGATGCGATGAGTGGCACTGGCCATCAACGAGCGATGCGACGCCCTCGCCCTTGACGTACTCAAAAGATGACGAGCCGCCGGGAACGTCTCGGGCACTTACCTCATCGGGCTCGGCCAACGCCGCAGCCCACGCCGGCATCGCGTGCATGCTGTCAAGCAGGAGCTGCTGCTGCTGCTCCAAAGTGAGTGCTGCTGGCAGCACCGCGACACCCTTGCCCAACAGTCGAAGCTTCGAAGATGACGCCGCCGCGCACTGTAGATCGTTTCTATCGAAATGCGGAGGAGCAGGCGTCCCAGGTTGAGCCGCTCGTGATTCCATCTTCGTCCGCGTCGTCGTCTGGCGGCGGCGGCGACGGAACTGTCGTTGAGCCCGAGACTTCGGTCGCAGAACCGTCCAGCTCCCAAGGCGCTGATTCCCGGACGCCGCCGCCCGCCGCGGCAGTAGAAGACACGACCGCCACAAGAAAGACTCGACGGTTTAGGGGCGGGGAAAACTCCGGCGGGGGGAGCCGGGACACAAGGGCGAGTTCCGGTGTGTGGGAACGCCTATCGACAAACGCCGTTCCGAGCGCTTCCGTCACCGATCTTCCCACGCCGCGCACGCACGCGGCGGCTCACGTCCGGACGCGGCGCGACCGGCGCGCACTCCTGGGCTACGACCACAATGCACGAATTTGCACACCACATCGCCGGCCTCGTCGCGATTGGCGTATCGATCCTCGCGACGCCGCTCGCAGTACTTTTGATGGACCGCATCTCCCGACGCCGCTTCATTTATCGTGACGCGGTGTGCGGGAATCCACATGGCCAGCAGAACACCGCGGAGACGTCCTCACGCGTCGGTGACAGAGCCTCGATGCGTACTGGGCCGGCCGGCGCCGCCGGGCCCTCCTCTTCGGAGACCGAGATGACCGCCGCAACCCACCACTCGCCTGGTGCAAACCCAGCTGGTGATAGCAGAAGTGTGCAGGACTTAGACAGCACGGATTCCAAGCCAGCCAGTGGCAGGAGCACTGAGCAGGTCTCAGACAGCACGGAGGAGCGCCCCGAACGTTTAGGATCCATATTGAGCTCGACGAGCTCTTCCACGAAGCCTGTGAATCGCTTTCGACTGAAGGCTCAAACCGTCTCGCCCCGGGGCAGTGGGCAGTCGGAGGGCCCCGAAGATGAGGCCGGTACGGAGGCTCAAGTGGTCTCCGCCGAGATTCGTGCGCCCAACAGTGCTTCCAAACGTATCCACGTTGGGTTGGACGTGTCGGTCTCTGCCGCCCAGCCTGTGGGCACGGGCGGTGGAACCCAAGCTGTCTCGCCCAGGGGGGGGGGTGCGCACTCGGAGAGCCCGAGGCTCCCATCGGGGGAGGCCTCCGCGGGGGAGGCCGCTTCAGAGGCCCAAGTTGCCGCAGCCTCCGCCGAGACCGATCCATCACTTTCTCGTGCTCCCCCCACCAGTGCTCCCAAGCGCTTCCACGTCGGCGTCGCCTCTGCCGTTCAGCCCTTGGGCACGGGCGGTAGAGCGACCCTGCCACCCCTGTCTCCCCCAGTGACGCGAGCGGTGGGCTCGTTGAGCGCGGGCGGGCCTGCAATCGCAGTGGTCATCTGAAGCCCCACATACGTGGGCGCCATGGTAGGCGCGCTCGGCTTGCGTATCGGCTTGCGCTCGTGTACGAGGCTGCGCTGAGGCGCTGCCTCTCTCAGCGTGCATGCTGCCACAGGGGAGAGACTCCATCCGATCGCCGTTCGCCCGGCGGTCCGCTAACTTCTCGTTTGAATGCTTGCGTTGTGGACTCAGCTGTTTCGATCCAATAGCTGCAGCGTCGAAGGGGACGCTTTTCGCTCTTTCAATCGACTTTGCCCGTACAGTACCGTTGCCTCTCGTCTCCCGATGAGCGAGAGCGTAATATGATGCGGAATCCAATCGCGATCGACGGACCGGCCCGGCTTTATACGTTCTTAAACGTTCTTACGTTCACGTGATGTGGTATTCATAGAGGTTAAAAGATACGCGCGAGCGATCATTCACAAAGCCGATCTTATACTGTGATGCACAATCTCGGCGACTGGGCCTATGAGACCTCAGACAGGCTCCAAGGGCGAGTCATCCCATGACAATGCCGAAGGTCCGAAGCGCCAGCTTGCCAGCACACCAAAGCACACCGCGGCTGCTCCAAAGCCGTGCGCGATCGCCGTCGGCCCGCGGCCCCTATACCGACTCGTCCTCGCGTGGTATGAGCACCACATAGTACTCCTTGAACACGTCCGGGTGCGTTTTGCGGATTGCCTCCAGCACCGACGACGCGCGTACGCTCGCTTCATCGGATGCGTCCATTAGACTCGCAGCTTCAGCGCTGCGGCTGCTGCTGCTGCTTGTGTCGCTGCCAGTGCTACTGCTGCCGCTGGCAGAGCTGCCGCTGCCCTTGCTCATCAGCACCGAGGCCCACTTCATTCCTGGGAGCGTTTCGAGCCACGTTTTGAGCACTGCCGCCGCAAGTGATGGATTTTTCTTCTCAAGGGTTGAGTACCAGGTCCATAGAGCGCCAACTCTTTCATCTCCCTTGAGGTTCGTAAGAGAGCGCTCCAGCACATTCAGCGACTCTTCTGACGCATCTGCAACCTTGGCACCGTATGGAACGCCCGACAAGCGCAGCTGATTGTTGAGAGCACGCAGCTCGCCAAGGATTTTGTCCGGTCCTACCTTTTGCATGACCTTTGAGAGCGCAACCTTTTTCAATATGGCGGCACCACCAAATTTTACTGCAGCCAGGGCGAAAGCTGGCAAAGGGAGCGCAAAGTTTCGGCGATGGAGACGATGAGAGGTGAAGAGAGGCGGACATGCACGAAGAAGCATGAAGGGCAACACCTCGCATGCACACCTCGCACACGCCCGCGCCGCTTCATTCCAAAGTGTGCTCGCCTTTTTCTAAACGTGAACCTGCTCCCAATCCGGGTTTCAGAAGTAAACACCTAAATTCACACTTGGGAAACTTTTTCATGCGCCTCGACAACCAACGCCGTCTAGTACTCGCGGCGGCAGCCGCGGGGCTGTCCCTGCCACAACAGCCAGCATTTGCGCAAGAACTTTCCTCTAAGCGTGTCACGTGGGGTCCGTTCAAGGGCATGAGCGACGCGGAGCTGGCACGCCTCGACGAGCTCAGCAAGGCGCCCAACATCGGCGCCATGCTGGCGGGCTCGTCGGGCGTGCGCGTCATTGACCTCGTGTTGGGCGACGGTCCCGAACCCGGCGCCGGTCAGCGAGTGTACGCTCATTACAAGATCTGGGCCGACGGCTTTCGAAGCGGCCCTGTCGCCGACTACAGCTTCCAAGAGAATCGGCCGTACAGCTGGGTGCTGGGCACGCCGACGGACCGCATACCCAACGGCATCGACGCTGGAATCATGGGTATGCGCGAGGGCGGCTGGCGACGCCTTGTCGTGCCGAATGCCTTCGACGCGGGTATTCGGCGCATAAACTATGGGCCAACCGGACGATACGTTGGTGCCAAGGCGCCCTATGTGCTTCGACCAGGAGCAACGGCCTTCGTGGACGTCATCCTTGTGGATGGCGGAAGTGGCCGCTGTGACTCGATATTGCGCCCAGCCGGCATGAGCGAGAAGGATGCTAATAAGCGCAGGTCTTTGCTGTGCGAGTACGCGGAGCAAGTGTATTGACCCGCCGGACAGCGGGCATCACAGCCGAGCGGCGACGGTGCGACCACGGACCCGACCCGACCCGTGGAGACCTGACCGGTGGACGCGGGACGGGACATCGACATGTCGGGGTCGGGGACGCGTGGACCGCCTCCCGATACGATAGAGAACACGAACACCTCTTGTCCTCGCTCGATTCTTGACGACTTTGACACCGTTGACATAGGCGTTAACGGACCAGCTAAATTGAAAGCTAAATACGCGACCTATTCCTATAACGTACCCGGCAGGCCGGCAATATGTTCTTTATTCTTGTCGGATCGGCGCGGCCAGCAGTGCCGGTGGCTCCTGAGCTCGCATCTGTAGGCCGACGCGCACGTATGGAGTCTCACCCATGGCCGCAAAGAAAAAGGGCGGGCACGTGCCCTCGTGCACCTGTTCAATGGCGTGCTCTAAGATCTCGCCATTGAAGAAGATGACATCGCCGCTAGCGAGCCGCGCCCTGTGCACCATCGCTCCTTGGCCGCCGTGACGCCACGCGACAGTGACGTCGGCGCCTAGATTGATGATGCACACCCAGCCAGCGATGCTATGGTATGGGTCTCGATGCCAGCCCAGTGCGTCCGTGGGCAAGTAGAGCCGCGCCCACACATTTTGGAAGGTCAGCTTCCCGATTAGCGGCAGCAGATGCAAGCTTCGGCTCTGCTCGCGGTTGTCCGCCTCAAAGAGTGCGCCAAGGCGGTGCTGCTGCCCCAAGCAGCCAAACAGCTCCTGAGCGTAGTCGAGGCACAGCGGGCGGCGTTGCTGCGCCGCGCGAGATTCATTGTCGTAGCACCAGGCAGAGTTTGGAGGCTGCTTGTTGCCAAGGTGCACTCCGCTGGCCCTTCTCGCCGGCATCGCGTGCATGCTGTCAAGCAGGAGCTGCTGCTGCTGCTCCAAAGTGAGTGCTGCTGGCAGCACCGCGACACCCTTGCCCAACAGTCGAAGGCCGCGTGGGCGTTGCTGCACGAGATCGCATCGGCGGGGGAGTGGACCGGCATCATGCATGAGCGTTGTGGTAGGCACATATTCCGCAACCTCGCAAATGAGGGTCTTCACATACTTGGTCGCGGTCGCGGTCGCAGCCGTGCACGGTGCCCAGATCGTCCGCCGACCAGTCCTATTGACGTCGCGACTCACTTCGCCTCGCGCGTGCGCTCCATCGTCTGGCGGTGACACGCTCGCCCGAGAAGCTGGCGCTCAGGCGGCGCGCAGTGCGGCCGCCTCGGCCCAGCAGGCGAAGCCGCGCAGCGAGCGCGGCCAGGGTCGCGCGTTCCAGGTCGTGCTGCCCACCAAGCCGCTGGGACTGCTGCTGGCTCAGAACCCCTCGGGCCGTGGTGTGTTCATCTCGGAGGTGCTCGAGGGCGGCTCGGCGGCCGCATACAACCTGAATGCGTCTGCGAGCGGGCGGCTCGAGGTGGGAGACTATGTCACCGAGGTGGAGGGCAGAACGTACCAGAGCAAGCTCCAGGCGAGCTGGAGCGCGCTCGAAGACGTGCTCGCTGCTGTCGAGGCCGCGCCCGCGCCGATCATCGTGCGGATGCGGCGCGGCGGGCCGGAGCCGTGGTCGCTCGATCGCGACGGGCGTGGCCTGTCGGTGGACGAGATGGTGGAGGCGACGAAGTCGACGTACAGCCGGCTGATTGACAGCGAGAAGGAGGAGGCGCTGCGCTCTGCCTTTGGCGTGATCAAGGAGGCGGAGCGCAAGCAAGCCGCCGAGGCAGCCGCGGCCGCCGGCTACGAGTCGGAAGCACTCAAGAGCGTATCTAAGCTGAATTTCGAGCTGCGCTCGTTTGCACAGGGCGCGCGCGACGCCCTCGAGCAGCTCGGGCAGACCATCTTGAACCGCGCGCTGCTCGATTCGCGGCTGGCGGTCCAGACGGCTGAGTACCTCCTTCGTCGCGCGCTGCTCGACACGGGGCGCGTCCTGTCCGCCTCGTCGGTGGCTGTGGGAATCCTCTCGGGTTCGTCAGTCCAAACCGAGACGGCGCGTTCGAGGGCGCTCGGCGCGAGCGGCACGATGAGCGGCGGCGCGGCGCCGTATGCGAGCCTCCTCGACTCGCTCTCGTCCAGGTACGTTGATTGCCACTGATGACCTGCCTTGCATGCACGCGCTCACCACAGCGCCCTCGACTCGCTCTCGTCCAGGTACGTTGATTGCCACTGATGACCTGCCTTGCATGCAAGCGCTCACCACAGCGCCCTCGACTCGCTCTCGTCCAGGCGCGCGCTCGCGGGCGCGCCGAATGAAGCCGATCGTGCCGCAACGGTCGAGCAGCTCGCGGCGCAGGCGGTGGCCGCGGCGGAGGCGGAGGCGCTCGAGGCGGCGCGTCAGGAGCGGCTGCGACAGGAGGCGGCGGCGCTGCTGCGCGAGGCCATCAGCGGCGTCGAGGTGTGGGCTCGCCAGGCCGCCGCCGCCGAGGCGGTGCGCCGTAAGGGCGAGGGCGAGGGCGGCGGCGGCGGCGGCGCTGGCGCCGGCGGCGGCGGCGGCGGCGGCGACGGCGATGGCCGCGGCGATGCGGCGGCCGCCGAGGGTCCAGACTGGGAACTTCTCGGACAGCGCGCTCGGCTGCTTGGGGGCGAGGCGACCAGCTCGCTCCAGGACGCCCTCACCGCCGTCCAACGAGACTTCGAAGCGTTCCAGCGCCTTGAGCAGCAAGGTCGACTCCCCACACTGCTCCCCACACTGCTCACTCCCCACTGATCACACTCCCCACTGATCACACTCCCCACACTCCCCGCACTCCCCACACAGGTCGACTCCCCACACTGCTCGAGGAGCTCAGCGATCCTCTTACCGAGCTCGGCGGCGGCGGCGGCGGCGGCGGCGGCGGCGGCGGCGGCGGCGGCGGCGGCAGCGGCGGGCGTCGCGGTGGCGCCCAGGCGCTCGGCGCTTTCCAACGGCAGAGCTCACCCGTTGCGCAGCGCCTAGAGCGCCAGCGGCGCCGGCAGCTGGAGACGGAGACGAAGCAGCTGAGAGTGGCGGCGGCGCTCGGTCAGCGTGCTACAAAGGACTCAGCCGACGCTTTCGTCTACGGGGTGTTGCCGCCTGCCAAGGCTGTGGGTCGCATGGTAGCTCGCCGCGTTGCGGAGGCGCTGGGTAACAGCCTATCGGGCTCCGGCGCCAAGGGCACTGGAGGCGGCGGCGGGGTGGACGTGGGGCTGGTGGGCGAGCTCGCGCGCGAGATTGCGCAGGAGTACGCGACGGACCTGCAGCGCGGGGCGCAGCTTGGGCCGTTGGCCGACTTGGTCGAGGCCGTCAAGGGACCAACTTCAAAACTCGCTGCGGACATGCGCAGCCTGGGCGAGGCGGTCGGCGGCGCTGCGGAAAGGGCCCTGGCCTCTAGTCAGCTCTCGTCCGCGCCTCCGTCAGCCGCACAGGCGGCCACGCCTGTGTCGGCGGTCCGGACGGCGCGACCGCCGCCGCCGCCGCCACCGTCACCGTCGTCCGTCACATCCGGAGTCGGAGCCGAGGTGGAGGCAAAGCGGCGGAGGGTCGCCGAGCTCCGCAAGCTGACGAAACGGGACGAAACTTGGGACGAAACTTGGGCACCTCGATCGGGGGCCGATGTGGCGGCCGAGGCAGCTGTGGCGGAGGCGGAGGCGGCGGTCGAGGCGGCGGCGAAAGTGTTCGCGACGCTCGAGCTCCGCGTGGAGGGGAGGTCGAACTCGCGGACGAATGCGCAGTCCGTGACGGCAGACTTCCTGCCGCTCGATGACTTGAGCGTCGATGCGGACTTCGACGCAGCAGATGGCGTGGTGGAGGCGGACGCCGTACCCTACTTTGACGAAACTCTAACCGGTGTGGCCGCACTTGACGAGACCGTGCTGCGATCTGCACAAAACTCCGACGGCAACGCGGCACGCGCCTCCCGCCAAGCGGAGCCACGCACGCGGCCACTCAACGGCCCCGCCGCAGACCCACCTTCCTTTTGGCGCGAGAGCAGCGCGCTCACGTCGGACGCTGCGGCGGCGGCCGACCGCGGCGTGGCCTTCGATGTGGACGTGAGTGTGATCGAGAGCGCTCCCGACGCAGAGGAGGTCAGCCGGAAGCGCCAGGCTGTCTTCGTCGACGCCTTCTTCCTGTCCGCCGAGGCCATGCTCGGTACCCGACCTCTGATGACGTCTGATGATCTCTGGTGACGTCTGAGTGCCTCTGAGTGCCTCTGAAGACGTCTGATTGCCTCCCTCATCAGGTACGCTCCGCGAGCGCGCCGGGCAGCTGCTCATCCCCCAGGAGGGACGAGAATGGGAGGTCCTCCGCTCATTACGAGGAAGCACCAGCAGGGCCGAGCGGAAGGCCGCCCGGGCCAAGGAGCTCGTGCTTGATGCGGTACTCAGCGGCATCGATCGCAAGTGAGAGCTGAGAACTCCAATAACACCGATACACCGTACTCTTAGGTTACATGAGGGGCCATGTTCCTGACCATGTTCCATGATGGGTACTTTTTGCTTTCCCTGGTGTGCATGTGGCATGACATGGTTTCTTCGTCACGGGCATCGCGTTCATAACTTGACGTTCGACTTGACGTTCACAGCCAGGTTTAGTTCGAAACCGAAACACACCGAACGACCAAGCGGAGAGCTGGGACCGGCGAACCCAATCGGCCGCGAACGCCCGCTCAGGCCGACAGTCGGACGAAAACAATAGTACAGCAATTGGTGTGCTCACGTGGATCCCGCGCGCCATCTTCCTTGGGCCGATCAACGCCCCTTCTCAGTCGATGGAGGGTTCTTTTCTTTTCAGTAGATCCAACAAGTCGCTCAATGCTGTGCTGCAGACCTGTGTCGTCGTCTCGAACATTTGCGTACAAGGTGAACAGCTCGCCGTTCAGACCCAGGATGAAGCGGACGAGCTGAAGAAGTTGGTGTTTTATGCGGACGATCCCATGAGTCCGTTTCGCAAGCTCCGACCACATGTACGCCCAGTCGCAATGGTGATGGCCAACGCCACGCAGCCATACCACTTCGTACCGTTGATTCTCGCTGCGCAAGATTACGAACTTTCGAAACCTTCAGTCCAAAGGTTTCTCCGTCGTAATGCGACGCTCCTCGCGAAACCCGAACAGTCGAGCTTCTCCGACGAGCCAGCGGTGATCTACTACGGCACGATGCCATACACCTTCGGCGAGGTCTTTGCTCGTGTCGCAGTTCGACTCTTCGAGCTGATCGTAGACGCCCAGAACGCCAGCGTACACGTCATTCCCGCGCTAGGCTCGCCCGAGATGTTGAGTACGCTTCTTCAGCCGATGAGTCGGCATGCCATCCAGCCACTCTCTCATCCCATCCAGTCGTGGAGCCAGGCAAACCGAGTTCACGAGGCGTTACGCTCACGCAACTTCTCGGGGATCCTGCAAGAGTACTATGAGGCGGCGAGGTACTCAGGGGAAACCGAGTTCAACAGCAGCGTGTATCGGATGTTTGACGCTCCAGCGCCGCGCTGCTTTCAGACGGCGACGGTTTGCAAGTTCAGAGACCCAGCGACCGGACAGAGCCGCCCGTGGAGCACGATGCATTTCCTATTGTCTCGAGCCGGCAAATTGCGCTCGCAGTCACGCGTCGCTCGGCTCCGGCACTCGGAGGGCTCCGAGGATCTTGTCTCGCCCCTGTGGCCCGCCGATCGTACCACGTCAGAGGCTGGGCCCCGAATGAGAGTCCTCTTCACGAATCGAACGAATCGCCGGCAGATCCTCAACTTAGAGGAGCTCGTCTCTCGTTGCAATCAATGGGTGGCGCCGAACGGCATTCGTGCCTACTGCATCGCCCACAGTCTGTGGAACGGCACCTTGGAGAACGCGGAGGTGCTCACCCAAGCGGACGTCTTCATTTCGATGCATGGAAGCGACCTCCCCAATGGATTTGCGCTTCCTTCGGGAGGCTCGGTCGTGGAGGTGATGCCCGTGACGAGGGGAGATTGCCCGTGCTCTTTGTATACCAATCTCTACCTATCGAGCGAACGGGAGCTTTGCTACTACAAGCTGGAGAGTAATAATCTGAGCCACGTCCCCAACGTCCGTCAACGATCCAGCTACATCTCGCAGGATGTTATCCTGCCGTGGCCTGCCCTGCAAAACGTGCTCGAGAGGATTGTGCTTGTCAATGGCACTCTGAGGATGTGCAACGTTCGAAACTATGTGGCGTTCCCGTTCTGAGCATCGTGCATCGAAGCATCGAGCATCGTGGTTCGGGATAAACAATACATAGGAGGATTCTAGTGTGCGCTACACGCTGAACTGTACGCGTGTAGGGGGTACCGACACCGGTCACCGCGAGTCCGCGACACCCCCGGGCGTTGCGCCGCGTTCCGTTCGGCGTCATTATTTATCCTTTGGTATTATACACCGGCCGAGCGCGACGACACGCGAACCGTCACTGCGAATAGAAGCATCCCTTTACAGGGTGGCGCGAATAGTCGGTCGTGCGATCTGTGCGAGCCACGCGTGACCACACCGACGACCATATCTCTGTCTTCTCACGCTGCACAAGTCACGCGGCTTACGGCTATGGCGAGGGTCACACTCTCATGCGGCATGCCGCGTTCATGGTTATACCCTGTTGCGTCTCGAACTTAGATGATGGCTCGATCATCTCCATGCAGTAACGACTCTCCGGGTCGAGCGCCCGTGCCAATCCTTACATGCGTCGAGATCTCGCCATCGTGCATCAGCGTCACGAGAGTTCCAGTGCTGGCTCCGTCCACGCTTGCTTCGGCGAGCCGCCAAGCGAATCGCTGCTGGGCGACACTGGTGAGTTCGAATCGAGGCGTATCTCTTCTTGAGATATTCGACTCGATCGATCACGGCCAGGGCTTGTTCCCGACTTCCCCATCACGCCTGGCGTCCGCACTCGCTGTAGCAAGGTGCCGTATTCGCTGCTGTGCACTTCCTCCGCCTCCTCCTGGCTGACAAACCTCTTCTCGTACACTTCTTGGTGGGCCGCCTTGCCACTCTGAGTCGCTGCAATTACAGTCTGTTGTCGCGCTGCCTCCAGTGTCTTCAGTCTCTCTTTGATCTCTTTGGCTTGAGTCTTTCGCATCTCCAGGATCTCGGTGCGGTGCTGCGTTGCAGCCTTGCGCCCCTCGAACGCGACCGTACGATTCGCCGCCGCGCGCGCAAGCGATCTCTCCGAATCTTTCTTGCGAGCAGACTCCAGCCTCTCCGAAGACTTGCGCACATCGCGCGCAGCCTCTCGTTTCTGCTCGAGGAAGAAGTCACGTGCCGCCGCGAGGCTCTCAGCCGTCGGCAAGCCCTCGCGAGTCTTCTCGAGTCGAAGGCGCTTCTCCTCGAGGACCTTGTTCATCCGCTCACGCGCCTCAGCCTTCTTCGCCTCTGATTCCTGCTTCGTCGCCAACGCAGCATTCCGTCGCGACTGAAAGCGCTCGGCTCGACTCTCGAGCACGCGCTTTTTCTGCTCGAGACCGTGCAGGTTCGCGTTGCGTGCGCCATGCGCTGCCCATTCCGCCTTCTGCTTGATGGCCTTGTCGCGGATCTCCTCCAGCTGCCTTTTGCCCTCCGCACCTTGAATGGCGAGTTGAGCGTGGTATTTTTGTACCGCATCTGCGGAGAGCCTCAGTTGCATGTGGCCAACTGAGGTTTTGGCCTTTCGCGCTTCATGGTAGGCGTGGGTTGACTCGAGCAGCTTTTGCTTGAGAGCCTGCTCCTCCGCCCGTATTTGCTGAGCGAGCCCAATATTCGCCTCGACGAGCTTCCACTGGCGATACTTGCCGACGGACATGGGAGGCGTCCGGCGTGAGCCCACTGTTGACGATCCAATCATGCCTTGCAGCTCAGCAAGCTCCTGCGCCTCGAGCGACAGCCCAAAGTCATCCTCCGGCATCATTCCTGGCAGCACATCTGTTCCGACCAAACCTCCCTCACCCGCAAGTGCACTCCCTTGAGACCGGCGGATGCCGCCACGCGACTGGGCAGCTGCAGCTCCGGCGGCCGTGGCCATCTGGACTGAAGCCTGCTTTTTCGCGTCTTTGGTCGTTTCGGTCGACGCTTCGCCGACTTACCGGGTACGGGTACCGGTAAAAAGACACCGGGGGGAGCCGGGACACACACGGGACCGGTATTGCTGTTTCGACCGCAACACGTTCACGTTCACATTCACGTTTATTTGCCTTAGTTTATTTGCCATGAGGGCAAGACGCACGACGAGCACCGGTCGAAACAATCATTATTCCGCAAATCCTCTAATATTACAACGCTTACCCGTGTGTGTCCCGGCTCCCCCGGTGTCTTTTACCGGTAGCGGTGAGGTGCGAGCGTTTCTTAGAAGTCACTCAGACACACATTCACACACGTTTGTTGCGCGGAACAGTGTTGCGGACTGCTCTCTCCCCCACGCTCACTCACAGCATTGGGCGGCTCGCGCTTCCTCACCGACGCCGTTATGGCGTCGACGCAAAGTGTGGAAGCAGTGAGGCACGCTCCGCCAGTCACGCACATCGTTCAGCTCCTCTCGGACGATCAGGGATGGGGCGAAGTTGAATGGCGCGATCCCGAGAAACGCCTCAGGACGCCCAACCTGGCAGCGATGGCAGCGAATGGGCTGCGGCTCGAGCGCTACTACTCCGGTTCGCCTGTGTGCTCGCCTGCACGAGCCGCGCTCCTTACCGGCCGAGCTCCGCACCGCACAGGTGTAGACAACCAGGGGATGCCACTGCGTTTGCAAGAGAAAACCGTTGCCCATGCCCTTCAACGCGCAGGCTGGCACTGCGCCCACTTCGGCAAAATGCACCTCGAAGGCATCCACTCGCTTGGGATCGGCGGCGGGCCCACACTTGGAAACTACAGCCACCGCCCTTCGGCGTTTGGTTTCGAGACGTGGATCTCCAACTATGGAGTCTTCGACTTGGACCCTCTGCTCAGTCGCGAAGGCGAGATCGAGGCCTTTCGCGGAGAAGGCTCAGAAGTGATCGTTCGCGAGGCCCTCAATTTTATCCGACGCGAAGCGAAAGCGCCTTACCCAAAGCCTCTCTTTGTTGCAGTGCATTACGCTTCCCCGCACGATCCTTGGTATGCACACACAGCGGACCAGGCCCTGTTCAGAGACCTCATCCGCTGCGAGAGGTATAAGACTCCAAAGGCGTGCGTACCAACGAGAGTCAAAGGGCGTTTTGCCGCGCCAGTGTGGCCCCGCGATTGCGACTGCTTTCTCGAACACCACGTGGTGCGGTACTACGCCGAGTTGCACTCACTCGACCGCAGCGTTGGCACCATGCGAAAGGGTCTGCGTGAGTTGGGAATCGAAAACCGGACGCTACTATGGTTCTCGAGTGATAACGGTGGGCCGAAACCGAGTGCCGACGTGCTCTGATTGCGTACTGCACATTTGTTCACTTTTCGTTCTTCCATGCTGCAGGTGCCCAGCCTTTTCACGAGGTTCCAGACGACCCTAATGGTGGCCTCCACGGCTTCAAGAAGCAAATGCTTGAGGGCGGCATACGCGTGCCTGCAATCGTCGAGTGGCCCGGAGTCATCTCACCACGAATCACTCACTACCCAGTATCTGCATATGATTTCTTCCCTACCATTGCCGAGATCGTGGGCCTGCCGGCATCGAGCATGCTGGAACCACAGGATGGCTTGAGCATTTACAAGCTCTTTCTTGGGGAGATCCCCAGCGGGCGCCACAAGGACATCCTCATGAGCTTTAGGGGCGTTGATGTGTCGGTTCACAGCGATCTCAAGCTGGTTAGGTGGGCGATTCAGGATCGATGGGCATCTGGTGTCCACAGCCGCCGCTTCTACCCAAACAGGACGCGGTGTTCCACTGCGTCAGCTCCCATACCTCCCCCGTCCGAGTGCTCCCAGGCGTGGACGCGTTTGTCAGCCGGCTATTCTAACCACACGGTGGCGCTCTTCAACCTCTCAGCGGATCCAGAGGAGCGCTATGACTTGTGGGGCGCTGATGACTTGAGGCTAGCTCGAACTGCGGTACACATGGAGAAAACGATGGGCACATTTATGCTCTCGCTCAAACGGAGTAGAGCCGGCCTCGACTACCCCGAGGGGCGTGTGATGCCTCAACCTCCCGAAGACGTGTGGTGCAAGATCGATGCCTACCGGCCGTATGCACACCGAATCCTTCAGCATCACCAATACCGCGCGTCGGCAAGCGCCGTGTATCGGGTAAATGGCTCTGATACCATGTGCACCTTTGATAGGCGCGCTCTCTGCGCCGACGGTAGTTTGCCGCCGCCAGAGGAAAGTAGCAGCAACAGCAGCAACAGCAGCTCCGCCACTAATGTGCCAAAATGGAGGACGGGCTCAGGGCCACTTGATCCCCCTCCTGACCATCCCCTCATTCTGAATCCTCACGCCCGCCTGCCGTTCCCACGAGGCGGCATTGCGGGCTTTACAACCCCCATCTGGGCTCACAACGCCTGGAAATAGTCGCCGCGCGGAGGTCAGACCAGGTCTGAGTACAACTGTACGTAACTGATTTGCTTCAGGAACCGAAGCTGACTTGGCTTGACTGGACTTGACTGTCGCAACGTCTCCCTCGCGAAATCACGATCCTTTTTTGGGAGCCTGAATTTTTGAACACACAACGCCTCTCTCCACTCTCTTGGTGGACGAGGCTCGCTAGCGCATCGATGATCAATCCACCCAACCAGCGCCGTCCCAGCAACGGCGCGTCTGAAATCAAGCTCTCCTCTTCTCGTCGCAGCAGCGACCGCTCCAGCGCTCAAGGCACCCACAGGTCACCGGTCACACGTGCAAGCTACATCCGCGAAGCGCCCGGTCGTTTCACTGAGCAGCTCGCCAAGGAGCAGCTCGCCAGTCGCGATGCCCTTCTCAAGGTGCATCCGCCGCGTCATCCTGATCCACAGTCTACGTGGCTCGACCACACCTACTACCAAGACGCTGTGCGTGGCTTCCACAAGTACTCGCCCGACCAGTGGCAGGGTACGGTCCATCTTCGGATGACGCCGTTCATCTACTTCCCGTGGATGGTGCTTAACGTGTACATCTTCGTGCTCACCTTTTGGGTGGAGCTCGTTCAGCCGTCGCTCAAGCCGTGCTTCGAGATGCCCATCGATGCGCACGTGGTGATGGGCGGTGCGCTTTCGTTCCTGATCGTCTTCCGCACTCAAGCGTCGTTCGACCGGTGGTGGGAGGCGCGCTGTGCTTGGCAGGATGCCGTCACCTCCTGCCGCGCACTTGTCGTCACCACCGGAGCGGCGCTCTGTGACGACGCCGCGCAGGAGCGCTTCTCCATGCAGGTCGTCGCCTTCGCAGTGTCGTTCAAGGCCTACTTGCGCGGCACCGCCGTTTCGCCCGACGAGGTAGGCTTTCGCATGTCGTGGGAGCACGTGATGCTGCTCAACAAGTCGAGCTGCCCGCCACTTGTAGCGATCCGTGAGCTCGCTTCGACTGTGCGGTTCAACCTGCCTACCGACACGACCGGATTAGGGACGTCCATCTATGACGAAGCCGTTGAGCAGATGCGCGTGCTGATGAGCGCTGTGGGCGTGTGCGAGCGGATCAAGCAGACGCCCATGACGTTCTGCTACATCGCGACGCTGCGCTCCTTCCTCGTGCTCTGGCTCGCTACGCTCCCTTCCTCGCTCATCGGCGAGTACGGCTGGGTGGCCGTACCAGCTCTCTCGGTGATCGGCTTCCTGTTCCTGACTGTCGAGCAGATGGCAATCGAGATCGAGCAGCCCTTTGGCAATGATGCCAACGACCTGCCACTCGAGTCGTATATCCTCGACGTGGAACGCGTGCTGCTCGAGCTCTTGCCCTCCAAGCCTTCCATCCGCACCGCCCCCGACCGCGAGGTTGCCCCCGCCCGCCCCCTACCGCCCTCCACCCAGCATGATGGCTCGCGCTCTGCTAAGGTGCCGTCGCACCAGAAAGGACAGAGGCAGCAGCTTCCGCAAGCCCTCGAGCAGGCACCGCCGGTCGACCTGCCCGTCGCAGTTGGATCGCCCGTCACATACGGCGTCGACAGCAGCGACGAAGGCGGCGAGAACGTGTCAATGATGCATGCTCGGCCCGCTTGCTCCTCGAGCGGGGTCACCACTTCTCTCGCCTCGAGCGAGAACACGGGTCTCGACGGCTTCCAAGGCCGTTACCGTGCCCTCCTCGACGGTTCCGAGAACGCGCCGTCGAACACGCTTCTACCGCCCGTCTACCAGCAGAAGTACAAGAAGAAGCATAGCGATGATGATTTCCAGGCGTAAGGCGGTCGCCCACCCGGGACCGCGCAACCAGCGCCCAACCGCGAACCGGGATCCGTATCCGCCGGATGAAACCCTCAGGTGTTGTGTCAGCAATCTTAGAAGCGCGCGGTAGAGCGCGTCTTCACCGCCTTGGTCAACGGGACCGGGAGACAGTTTTACGCGTACTTATTTATAAAGCTGCCGTTCACCGGGCGCACCGCCCGGGCTCCGGCAGGGGCGGCCGCTCCCCGACAAGGGGGCCCGAGAGGCGCGGCGGGGGCACGCGCCGGCGCGTCGCGCGTGCGGACGAGCGTCTGCGCCAGTGCGGCCCGGGCCGGGCGCGCTGCGGACCACGCCACGCGTGAGGCGTGCAGACGTGTTTCTCGATCTTACCCGCTGGGGATCATACAACCAACGAGCACCGAAAGCAGAACTGCGAAAAGAGAAGACGAGAAGGTGCAAGGTCGTCGCGATGAGGAGAAGACGGGGTTGCTGGCTCCAACGCCGGTGCGTGAGCGCAGCGCCCCCCCCCCCCCCCCCCCTCGGTGTTCGGAGCACGTGTACAGAAGCCCTTGGCGACCCTGAGAGCTTCCTGACTAGGAAACCTTGGCCACGTTCGCGACCGTGCGCCATTCCCGTTACCCCCAGACGTGCAAGCAGCCTCCTCCGCGCGATCACTTCTTCACTTCTTCTTGCCGAGCTTCTTTTCCTCCTTCTCCATCTCGGCCATCATGGCCTCGATGCCCTGTTGACCTCCCAGGTGCTGCAGCATCTGCGGGTTCATCTTGTGCATCATCTGCGCAACGGTGGACGCGTCCATGTTGTGCAAGTCCATCCCGCCACCAGCCTTGCCCATCTTCTTGCTCTTCTTCATCGTCTTCTGCATCGTCGTCTGCATGAGCTTGAACTGCTCCAGGAGCTCGGCTACCTCGTGGGGGTAGTGTCCAGAGCCGCGGGCGATGCGAATGATCCGTGAGGGCGCCATAGCCTTGGTCTCGTCGAGCTCCGCCTCAGTCATCGAGTCCATCATCGTCATCCACTTCTTGATGCGCACGCCACTGTCATGGAAGTCCAGCCCCGCCATCCCCGGGAATTGGCTCATGATGTTGCCGAGTGGGCCCATCTTGAGTACCGCCTGGAATTGCTCGCGCATGTCGCGTAATGTCCACTGGCCACTCTGCAGCCGCTTCATCATCTCGGGCGCCTGCTTTTCCAAGTCCACGTCCGCCTGCTTCATCTTCTCCATCAAGCCCTTGATGTTCCCCTTGCCGAGCATGCGCGAGACGAACGACTTCACCTCAAAGTCCTCAAAGTCCTCAATGTGCTCACCCGTGCCAATGTGCGTAATGGGCGCGCCCGTCGCTGCGACCGCCGAGAGGGCGCCGCCGCCCTTCGCATGGCCATCGAGCTTGGTGATGATGCAGCTGCCGACCGCCACCTTCTTCTTGAAAGCGCTCGCCTGATGAGGAGGCCATCAGCATGCGCTCAGAGACGCAATCAGATCCAACCAAATCCAATCAGGCCCAATCAGTTCTTCTTGAAAGTGCTCGCCTGATCGTGCGCAGCTTGCCCAATCGACGAGTCCATCACAAAGACAATGTCGTCCGGTGACGTGAGCTGTGCCACCTGCTCCATCTCCTCAAACAAGGCCTCCTCCTGCATGTGCCGCCCCGACGTGTCCACGATGATCACCTCGTAACCCTCCTCCTTGAACTTAGCCACCCCCTCCGCTGCAATCTGCGCCGGGTCCGTCTCCGTGTAAGAGCCGTAAAAGGGGATCTTGGCCTTCGTTGCATTCTGCTTTAGCTGGTCAAAGGCGCCCGCGCGAAACGTGTCCGCGCACACCAGCGCGCACTTGAAGCCCTTGCGCTTGTACAGGTGCGCGTACTTCGTGCACGTCGTCGTCTTGCCGCAGCCCTGCAGGCCGACGAACATGATCACGTTTGGCTGCTTCTTCTTTGGCACGTACGGCTCTTTGCCTGGGTCGAGCATGGCGCAAAGCTCATTGCACACGGCCTGCTCGAGCATCTTGCGCTTGTTGAGCCCCGATGCGAGCGCCTCAACGTCTACGTTTTTCTTGATCGACTCTCTCAGCGCCTTGACCTGCGCGACGTTCACGTCAGCCTGCAACAGCGCCTTACAAATCTCCGCCAGCATTTCATTCATCACCGTCTGATCCACCACCGTCGCCCTTGTCATCTTGCGCAGCGCATCCGCCACCTTCGATCCGAGGTCCGCTAGCACCATGGCGAACCGCCGGCTGTGCTCGCTGGCCAAGTGCTGCTGGCGCCACACCCACGAGGCCAGGGGTTTTCACGTTCCCTCGCCCGCGTGCGCGATCTCGTCAAGAGGAGCTCGAAAGTTGCGTCATCTTTCGTCTCCGCGCGAAAAAACGAAACACACTTGCGAGCTCCGAATCACGACACACCCTCCCACACCTTGGGCCCCGGAAATCGACTCGTCATCACTCGAGGCCTCGTGCAGGCAAACTTTGTCTGTAAAAGAGATTCAGAACTGCCACAACCACACGTGCTTGAGTAAAGGGGACGAATACCGGGTCTCAAATAAAGGGAATCGCGAGGGAATCGTAAGGAAGTTCGAGCCGAGGTTCTCCGACTTCTCCGGAAACCCGACTGAGCCGGCCACCAGGTCTGCAACGCTATTGCAGAATGGCTCCCGGGGCCAAATTCACGCTCCACTTCGAGCACTGCAGCTACATTGTGCAGGTGTCGCTCGAGGGCAAGGCGGTGGCGGTGCCGGCGGCGCTCAAGAGGTGCATCAAGACCAAGGACAAGGTCCTGCTCAGCGACGTGTCCGCGTCGGTGTCGTCGGGCCATGTGCTCGCCATCCTGGGACCGTCGGGTGCGGGCAAGACCACCCTGCTCAACATGCTCACACTTCAGCGCAAGGGCGGACAGCCATACGGCAGCGTCATGATCAACGGCACACACATGGATGGCCCGCTCTACCGCGAGCACTGCGCGTATGTACAGCAGCAGGACGCGCTGTGGGCCTCGCTGACGACGCGTGAGCACCTGAGCTATGCCTTCGCACTCTGCCGCCCGGGCGTCACCGGCGCGGCGCGCGAGGCCGGCATCGACTCGCTGCTCGAGGAGCTCAGCCTCAAGGGCAAGCCCGAGCACACGCAGGCGGGCAACCAATTCATGGGCGGTCTCTCGAGCGGCCTCAAGCGGCGCCTCTCCATCGCGCTCGCCCTCACGAAGCAGCCCTCCATCCTCTTCCTCGACGAGCCGACGACGGGCGTCGACTCGGCCTCGGCGGCCAAGATCATGGGCTTCCTCAAACAAATCGCAGCCGAAAAGAACGTGGCGATCGCGTGCACGATCCACCAGCCGCCCGCGTCGGTCTTCAAGGGTTTTGACGACAACCTCGTCCTCGCCTCCGGCCGCATCGCCTACTTCGGCCCCGCCGCCGACATGGGCGTGTACTTCACCGCGCTGGGTCGCCCGCCCGCCGCCGGAGTCAATCTCGCTGAATTCGTGCTCGATCTCGTCAATAAAGACTTCACGGCGCCCGCGCAGGTCGACGAGCTGCTCAACGCGTGGGCGAGCTCCGAGGCCGCCCAACATGCGACGCCGCGCGCCATTCACGACAAGGGGCTGCCGCAGGTCGCCCGCTCGAGCGGGTTCTGCTCTCAGGTGATGTCGCTCACGAGCCGGCAGCTTCTCCTCGCGCGCCGCGACCCTATGCTCTACGTGGGGCGCATCATCGCCAACCTGTTCGTCACCACTTTCTTCTCGATCCTGTACCTCTCGACGCGGGAGCGCGTGCAAGACCAGGTGCAGACCCGGTGCTTCTTCGTCCTCTTCTTCACCACCATGCCTCTGCAGTTCAATCTCGTCGCTGTTCTCGCCGAATATTTCTACGCCCTCTCGCTCCGTCGCGAGATCAAGGACGGTCTGTTCACACCCCTCACGGCTTCGCTCGCGAGCTGGATCGTGCAGCCGCCTTTCATGTTCGTGACCGCGGCCTCCGCCATGGTCACCCCGTTTGCGATCGGCGACCTCGACTGGCGTGCCTTCCCACAAGCGTGGCTCATTTACGGCGTCACCAACTGGAGCTTCGAGGGCTACGGCCAGTTTTTCGCCCTTGCGTCGCACCCCTTGCTCGGCCTCATGAATTTCATGCAGCTCTTCTTCGCCATGTTCCTCTTCTGCGGCATGTTCATCGACCTCAACAATCTCACGTGGGTCTTTCGCTGGATGGCGCACGCCATGCCTCTCCAGTACACCATCTCGCTCATGGTGCACACCATCTTCATCTACACGCCCGATTACGAAGACGCGTACCTCTGCACTCCGGGAGAGATTGTCAACTCCTCCGTCGTGCCGTACCCGTTCCCGGGCTCACAGTACCCGTGCTCGGCCCGCGCCTTCTACTGCCCGGGCGACGCGACTGGCTTCGTATGCCTCGGACGTACCGGCACGCAAATTCTCGACTCGCTCTCGAACAACTTTGCCAACCTGTTCAAGAGTGAGGAGAACGTTACGAAAGGTCTGCTCATCATCGGGGCAGGTGGTGTACTCTTCCGTATCCTCTACCTCGTGCAAATGTACGCTCAGACATCGAACGTGCAGGCGCCCGTCCCGCCACTCCAGGTGCTCCCCGGCAGCACGCCGGTCGAGCCGTCGAAATCGAGCTCCAAGCACATTGCCGTCTCCTCTAAAAAGTTGAGCGATCCCGACCTCGAGCTCACTCAAGAATTGAATGTGGAGGCCGAGATGCTGCCTGCCGCGCCGGGTGCTCAGGGCGCGACGAGCGTGCTTGTGGTCAAAGGTCTCGAATGCATCAGTCCGGCGCCGGCCGGCGTTCCGTGCATGCCGAAAAAGGAGAACAAGAAGGTTCTGAGTGGCGTCTCGCTCGAAATCCCGGGCGGAGACGTGATGGCGATTATCGGCCCTTCGGATGGCGACGGCACCGTGCTGCTCAATGCGCTCTCGCTCGAGAAGACCAGTACGGTGGCCTACGGCGTACTGGAGCTCGACGGCGTGCCGATCACGCCCGCCAACTACGCGCACCTGTGCTCATACGTGCCCAACGCCGAGACGCTCTGGCCCATGATGACGGCACGCAAGCACCTCGAGTACGCCTTCCGCCTAATGCGCCCGGACCTCACGGGCGCCGCCATGGTGAAGGCGGTCGACGAGCTGCTCCTGGCCACCGGCATGGTCTCGTGCCAGCACACCAAGGCCGGCGACGCGCTGCGGCAGGGCCTCTCCGGCGGCCAGAAGCGCCGCCTCATGATGGCCCTCGGCCTCGTTTCCCGCCCTAAGGTCCTGCTGCTCGATGAGCCGACCTCGGGTCTCGATTCGGCCGCAGCGGCCGCGATCACGCGCCTTCTCAAAGATATTGCGCTCAAGAACGGCACGTCGATACTCTGCACCATCCAGCAGCCGTCGGCGGCAGTGTATGCCAAGTTTGATCGACTGTTGCTCCTCTCCATGGGACGTGTCGCCTACAGCGGCACGCGCATTGATGCAGCGGGCTACTTTGCCAAGATTGGGAAGACCTTCCCGGCGGCGGCCAACCCGGCCGAGTTCCTCGTGGACGAGGTGTCGAAGGACATGACGTCGATTGAGGCGGTGGAAGTAGTGCTCGACCAATGGACGAAACACGCGAGCAGCGTGTCGCCTGCGCTGTCGCCCAAGCAGGCGAAGGCAAAGTTGCACGCGAGGCAGGCACGCGCCGGCCTATGCACACAGATCGTCGTGCTCACGCAACGTACCTTTGAGATGGCGTTCGCGGACCCGGTGATCTACCTGGTGCGCATGTTCGTCGTGGCGTTCATCATCACCTTCTTCGGCATCGTGTACCTCGAGTCAGCCAACCAGGTACAAGAGCAGATCAGCTTCCGCCTCTTCTTCCTTTGGTGGTTGCTCTGTGTGCCGCCCGCTCTCGACATCGTGGCCGTGTTCTACTATAACATCGAGCTGCAGACGGCGCGCGCCGAGATGAAGACTGGCGCCTACGGGACCTTCGCGTACGTCGTGGCCAACACGGCGGTGCAGCTGCCCATGATGTTCGCGCTCGCGCTGTGCGCATGCATCCCCGGGTATGGACTCGGCGGCTTCCCGTGGGACAATTTCGTCACCTTTTGGATTGCGTACGCGCTCAGCCTGTGGGCCTTCGAATGCCTCGGCCAGGCCTGCGCGCTCCTCCGTAATCCGATCATCGGCATCCTGCAGTTCATGAATGTGTGGGCGAGTGCCCTGATCTTCACGGGCCTTGTCTTCCGTGGCGAGGACGTCATCTGGCCGTTTCGCATCCTGATCTGGCTCTTCCCGCTCCGATGGCTGTTCAACTCGGCTGCCTATGACATTTTCGTCCCCGCCATCTACGAAGGCACGCTGCCGTGCACGTATGGCAGCCTGGTCAACACCTCCACCGGCCCGTCGATGTGCTTCTCCGACTTTTACTGCCCAGATGTGCCACTCACCCAATGCGCGGGAAGGACGGGCACGGTGATCCTGAAGAACCTGAACCGGAATTTTGAGACGCTCAACGATAAGGACGAACGGGGCATCGACATTTTGATCATCATCGCCATCGCGCTGGTCTACAAGCTGATCTTTTGCAAGGGCGTCGCCGATATGTCACAGCACGCCGCGATCAAGAAGCCAGATGGAAAGCTCATCGCTCGTACTGCTAGCACGAGCGCCTCAGTCGCGATGCAAGCGAACGCTGAAGCCGATGATCTTAGCGCTGCCTGAGTATCTGTTGCTTGGTTGCACGGTGGTCCCGGCAACGTTTGAAGGCGTAAGGCTCCTTCTTCGTCTACGGCCTCGCCCTTCGCACTGCTTGTTGAGTTTGCACGCGCTGGGGCGGCCGACCCGCCGCGCTCGACCATTCTTCTAATTTCGTGCTGTGCCGAGCACAAAGGTGTGGATGTGCGTGTCGTGTGAGTTCCGTTGCATGCCGAGGTGGGTCAGGCATGCGTGGGACAGTTAGTCAGAGTGGCGGGTAAGTGGAGGCGCGGATGCCCCGGGGCATCGCTTCGCAGCCCGCATGGCGGCCCGGTACCGTTCGGAGACGGACCCTGATGCATGAACCGCTAGGAGAAGATGCAGGTGGAGAGTGCGAGAGCGACAGGGGCTCAAGAGCAGATGCGAGCGGCAGAGGATCTCAGGGAGATTCCCCCCGAGGACCGTCCTCAAGACGTGCTGGGTTGCCACTCATGCTACGAGAGAGGACGGGCGAAAACCTCTACCTCTGTGATGATTACTAGACGGTTTCAGTATCGTTCCGTGTCCGCCCATCGGTCTCTCGCGTGTGTTTCGCGTGTGTCACAGGCCGGGTGGGTGTCGCCGCGGAGCATCTTGGCTGCTTATTTGAGGTCGACGGACTCGGGGTGGGGACGGTTCACCCCGAGTACCCGACGCGACGCGACCTTTTAGTTTTACCAACTGCAACTTTTAGAGCCGCGACAGGTCGGCGACGAAGCTACGAAGGGCCGACCCTGCTCGGCTCCACCTCCGACACCGTCCGTGCTCGCGGTCGCGCGACGCCGCGAGCGGCCGGGCGGCGGGCCCGGAGCTCTCGATACGTGTGATTGATATCGTTTCGGCAGGCCCGCCTAGCGCGTGCCCTATACAGCCTTGTCCCTTCACCCTTGTGCCTAATGCGCTAACCCTAATCCCTAACGCCGGGAGAACACGCTCCGCCGCCGTCGCTGGGCGCTGGCCGCTCCATGTTAGAGGGTCTTAGAGCGACGCCTTGTTCCCGTCTGCGAGCCGCTCCGTACCTCCACACATCACACACTCAGCACCGAGACCAGTTGAACTTCGCCGGAAGTGGCTCGAGTTCTTTCACATTTTGCTGCGTGAGTGGCGTGTGGTCGCCGCCAAAACGAAAGTCTGGGCTAGCTTGTCCTGGTCCTCGACAGCGCGCTTGATCTCTCTTGCCCAGGCCTGCAGCTTGTCCGGGCGGCTGCCCGCGCCCGGGTCGCGCAGGCATGTGAAATGATGCGGCTTCGTCTTGAGCACATCGACGCGCGGGTCATCGCACACGCTCGGCGGTAGACCCGCTTGTGCGCACGCCTCACCGAATTTTGCAGGATGTGCGGTGAGCACGCAAACGGTGGGGTTCGCCCTACATGCCTCCTTGACGGCATGTACGTGATCGAGTGCGTAGACGCCGATCGCCGAGTGTGGGTCGAGCGCGTAGCCGTGTGCACGATAGACTTCGCGCATCGCCTGCAGCGTCTGCGCGTCGTCCACGGCACACGACAGGAAAGTTTGCTGGATCGTATCAAGCAATGGTCGCGGCAGCTGCACAGCACGGGTGGACTCGAGTTCAGTCATGATCGCCTTGACTAGTGAACAGTCGCCCGCGCTGCACAAGTATAGAAGGCGCTCGAGATTGTACGCAAACTGAATATCCATGGCCGGGCTAATCGTCTGCCGATTCGTGCCAAAAGACAAGTCGCCCGTCTGGATAGTGCGGTGCACAATGTCATTCGCATTAGTCGCGCAGACGATGCGCTCGATCGGCGCTCCCAGGCGCTTGGCGAGCAGCCCTCCCGCCGCATTCCCAAACGCGCCGGTGGGCACGACAAAGTTGACGCGCATGCGGGCATCGGGTGCGACTTGCAAGCACGCCCACAGGTAATAGCCGCTCTGCACGAGCACGCGCGCCCAGTTGATGGAATTGATGGAGCACACCTTGTGGCGGCGCATGAACTCGGCGTCCGTGAACACCACCTTGAGCGCCTCCGCCTGCTCGTCAGTGTCGCCCTCGGTGCGATACACGTGCACGTTCGGGCTGTCGACGGTGATCATCTGCAACTCCTGCACGTGCGACACGCGGCCCATCGGGTAGAGGCAGAATATTCGAACCGCTGAGCAACCTCGCACGGCCTCGATGGCGGCAGGCCCCGTGTCGCCTGACGTCTCCACGATGATGGTAGCGCGCTCGCCGCGCGACCCGAGGACGTGATTGAGCAGCTGCGCCACCACCTGCTGCCCAATATCCTTGAAGGCCAGGGTCGGCCCGGCGCCTGTCTCTAAAAAGTAGCGATCGCCCACCCGCACGAGTGGCAGGGAGGGCTCGTGGCCGTTGTTGAACGAGGAAAAGGCCGCGGCGCACAACGAGACGAGCTTGACAACTTCGATTCCCGTAAATGGGTGCAGCAAGCGCGCCGTCACGTGCGCGAGGCTCATGCCGGCATGCAGCTGATCAAAAATTGCAGTGGGCATCGTGGCGAGCATTGGCACGAAAAGTCCCCCATCGGCCGCGTACGCCGAGAGCAAGATGTCCGTGAAGTCTAAATCGCGCACGCCGCCACGCGTAGACTGGTAGCGTACCGAAGATGGCATTGTGGTTCCGGGCTAGCGGCCGCGGCGGTGGAGGCAATTGTGGCTCCGGGCTAGCGGCCGAGGCAATGGCGAGTAGTTGCTGACAGACCATGTTCGCAAGAAGTTTGTCAATGTGAGCGGTGCAGTTTGAATTGCGTTCATCGTTCGCGCGCAGTGCGATCGGCGCAGTGCGATCGCATGGTCAACCAGCGGTAACTTTCCCCAAATGGAAAGTCGCTTTCTCTTGTTGTTAGTCTGTTCTCCGATGGGCGTCGAAGTCTCTCTCGAGACGCCCTTGGCGCTAGCTGCAGCTCCTCTGGCTTTCCCCGGTAGCGAGGCGGTCAACGAGGCCTATGCTCTCGTTCAAACGCAGGAGTCCTTGGTAGCAGCCGCGATGCAGCAGCGCGCGCACATTGCGGAGCAGCTCCTCAAGTTGTCCGAGGCAGCTGCAGCTGCAGAAGCGGCCGCCGCTTCGGTCAAGGGCGGCAAGGGGGGCAAAGGAGGGGCTGCCCCTCCAGTGGCCGCGGAGCCTGCGGCCGACGAGCCGTCAAAGAGCGCCGAAGAGCTGCAGGCCGAGCTGGACGTAGTGGACCAGACCCTTGGCCCTCTAGAGGCTGAGCTGCAGCGGCTGCGTGGCAAGGCACTCGCCACGTGGTCAACCACTGTCGCCGAGGCCATGCAGCATGATGTGGCCACGCGTGCGAACATGTACGCGGACGGACTTCGTGACAGCCTAGATTGGTTGAATCAACAACGCTACGGTGCTCTCGAACGGAAGATGAGCTCCATGCACCCTCCTGCCTCGACCGTCGGCAGCATGGGTTGGAGCGTGCAGCTCTCGGGCCGCCGCGTGCCGCACTACGCGACGCCCCTCTCGCCGCGTGCGCCTGCCCTCTCGCCACGCGCGTGCTCGCCTCGCGCGGCCTTCTTCGATGCCATCGCCACTAATGGCACCACGGGGGCGGACACGTCAGCGCCTGCCTCGCCGCCCTCGTCGGTCAAGGTGCACTGGTACGGCGGTGCATGCCTCAGTCAAAGTGCACCAGCGGTGCTCGCGCTTCCACCGGCCAACGACGCTGTGCACAGTCGCTCGGACTCATCCTCCATCGGCGCCTCCCCCCTCTCCCCCTTCATGACGCCAAGGCTGTCGAGCGCCTCCCCGTCTGCGATGCGTGTCTCGTTTGGGTCGAGTCGAGGCAGCGCGATGCGCGACGGCAGCAGCCTCGGCCCAGTCTCCCCTCGACAGGGCTCGACTTCCCACAGCTCGACTCGAGGCAGCACGGCGGCAGGCTCGCCTCGCGACGGCAGCCCCAAACTCACGCCCCTCGCCCTCCATGCGGCGCTGCTGCAGCCTGGTGGGACCCTGACCAACGAGACGTACGAGCACGTCCAAACCGCCTACCTCAAGTGGAAGAAGGACATGTCAAGGACATTGCATTCCAACTTGGCCCGTGTGCCCTACGAGTCAATCCTTCGGCACGTCCCCACCGTCAAGGCGCATCCCCTCGAGTATACCTTCTCGCATCGGATCCATCATGCGCCAGGCGCTGGCCCTCTCCGCTTGTTTGCCATCCAGCCGCGGCTGGACGAGCCTGTCGAGCGACCGGCAGGACCCCGGATCGAGCTTCCCTTTGGCGCGGGCGCGAACACCTCGTCCCCTCGCTCCTCTCCCCGATCACTCCGCCATGACACAGCGAGCGCGACTGCTCGCGAGACGATCGCGGTCGCAGCCAACGACGACCAAGCAAACCGCGCCTACAGCCAGATGGACACGTTCGCGGACGGCAAGGTCTCCAAGTCCGAGTATCTCGAGTCGGCCAAGGGCAAGACCGACCGTTACAGAGCGAAGGCAGCCTTCGACCAGCTTGATGCCAACAAGGACGGATTGCTGTCGGCCGATGAATTCAAGGCAGGAGCGCTCAGAAAGATGGCAGCAAGTCGAGGTTGACCAACCTGAGTGAAACCTGGACGAGCCGTTCTGAGTGCGCAGGGCGCGACGGTCATGTGGCACAGTTGCCGCCACATGGCTGCGTGAAAGTTGTGCTGCACGTGTACCCGGCGCAACGTTTTATTTTTTATTTATTGCACGATGCACCTCCGGTTCGCTATTGCGTATTGTTCATCTTGCGGGGCCGGCCGCGCCGTCCGGTGCGGGTCCCGCGTCCCGCCACCCACCCCCAGCTGCCGCGCGGCTCGGCGCTCGCCCCTCCCGGTCGCCGGTGGGTCGAGAGCCGGCGCGACGACGCGCCGCGCGAGGCCGAGCGCCAGCGGCCGAGGGGAGCGGCTTAAGAGCGCGGCCCGGCCCGGCGCGGTGGCAAGCGTCGACCGCACGGCCCACGACCACACGGCGGCGCCCCTCCGTCCGACGCGAAATACGGAACCGATTCACGCGGCGAAAGCGCAAAAGCGCGAGCGCGCGGCCCGTCGACACCGGCGCGCGGCGCGAACCGGCCAACGTACCGCGCCCCTTGCGGCAAGGGTCGAGAAGCGCGCGGGAACGCGCGGCAACGCGGGTGGGGCGGTGGGCGATTCCTGAGCCGCCCAATTGCTCCCGCCGGTCTGCAAAAATACAGAAGGTGTGGCTTTCATGCGTAGCTCGATGAAACAGGAGCTCTGTCACGACTATGTATCATTTGGCATCTTGGGAGCGCGGGGTAAACACGCGCGCGAGGGGGTAGGGTATCGCATTTGTGCCACCGTATTCCACTGGCAAGGTACTCGAATCCATGAGCGCGAGCAAGCGCCCCGTGGGCACGCCAGCATACACCTCCACCTTGGCGGCGGTGATCGGGTCCATGAATGCCTTGACGATCTGGAACATGGTTGCGAAGATACGGGGCGCGTTGAAGATGAGGATTTTGTCGACGATTTCTGGAAAGTGCGCCTCCACCGACTTCGTGAGCATCTTGAGCAGCGGGACGACCGTGCTCATGTGGAAGACGACGCCGGAGCCGCCCTGGAAGTCGCCAACAAATACGTACTTGGTCACTGGCCTGCCACTTGCGAGGCTGGCCTGGCGCATCTCTGCGAAAGTGGTCTCTAGATCGCGCGCGTAGTGGCGCAACCACTCGTCGGCGGTGAAGGCCTTGGCATTGCCGCTGCAGAGGAACTCTCCCAGGCGCTCAAACTGCACCGGTCGCCCATGTTTGTCCGTGCCGACCCAGCGGCGAATGCGCAGGTGCTCGTAGTCGTCATCCGCAGGCAAAGCAAGAAGCAAATCAGAGTTCGTTTTCTTTCGCCACGCGAGCGCTGCAAGTAATCGGCCCATCGATTTAGCGTGGTCAAAGCCATCCCTGCGCTTGTCGGCGCGCAAGAAACGCAGCAGTGTGACATCGTCCAAGGCACGCCAGCCACTTGCCGGAAGGGCATCAACTGCTTCTTTTGTCAAGGTCCAGATAGGCACAGAATCGTTCGCGTCAGCATGCTCCATGTAGCTTGCTTTGAATGTTGCGAGCGCTTCACGCTCGCCGAGTTCGAGGAGCGTGTCGATTGGGTTGCCAACAGTATTGGGCAAGCCGCAGAGGTGATTCATGGCCACTAGTTATGCCCGACGATGCCTTGTCCTGCTGTCAGTCAGTCGGGCCCCCTGTCGGGCATTACTTTTCGGAGACATAACTGGAAGGTGTGCGTGAATGTGAATGTGCGTCTGAAAAGATCTGAAACGAGGCGCGCGCGCGCGCGCCGAAACGTACTGTACTGTACTATCGGCGGTTAAAAAACACCGGAGACACGCACGAGGGACGAGGCAGATACACGAACCTCACGATGTCACGAACCCCCTCAACGCGCTCAAAACCAACCCCACCGACTCTACTACCGTACAGTGCTCTAGTAACTCGAATCCCAAATTATGGTGACTCCACACTGTGTGGTTTCTCATGCCCAGGGGCCCAGCTCACAGTTTGGGAATTTTGGGGACTGTCATTGTGTGTGAATTGTGTGTGTCCCGGCTCCCCGCGGTGCCAGACTTTTTACCGGGGAGGCGAAAGTTCTGTACCCGGTACGCCTTTCCCCTCCTGGGGTGCCGTCGAAAGATGAAACCACCCATTTTGTATAGTCCGTCTCCCCGACCGCGAAAAACGTTGGTGCCATGCCGATGTCTCCGGCCGCATTGGCCGATTTGGAAGCCAAATTCATCGCCGAGAAGGAGATCATGGAGCTAGAGGTGCGGCAGCAGGAGGAGGCGCGCCTCGAACTGATTAGCGGCGATCCTACCTCAATCGTCGAGGCAAGCCCCACTGGAGCAACACAGCCGCTCAAAGAGAAGGTGCCCGTCTGGCTGGCACCACCGCCCAAATCACCGCCGTTTGCACGACGCAAGCCCATCGCCCAGGGCTCTGCACCGTCGAGTTTGGCACGCAATACGTCACCCACCTTGAGCCCAAGCAAGCGTGCCGAGAAGGACGAGATGCGCATAAAGGCGCGCGTAGCCAAGCGTTGGGGCAGTCCAGGCCCAGGCCAGTACAATCCTCAAAAGCTGGGGTCGGGCATATTACAGCTCGCTGGCTCGTCGGCCTTTCGATCAAAGTCACAGCGTCCCAAGGTCGACCCTTTCCTGCAAGAAAGTCAGGACCCAGGTTCGTACAATCTCACGGATGTCGGCTCCCAAGCATCATCATCATTCAACCGTTTGAATGCTATTGGTCACGGCGCGTTCGGAAGTTCCACAGAGCGCACTTTGAAGCTGGACGTCCGCGACAACACTCCCGGAGCCGCAGATTACAGCCCACTCGTGCCTCGACCGATGGCAAGTACTGCAGCTGATTATGATGCTGCTGGTGGCGCCTTCCGTTCTGAGTCGCCGCAACGCCCGAGAAAGCTGCTCCCGAGCGCCTCTCCCGGCGTCGGTGCCTACGATCCCAACATGACCTCCGTCGAGCCGCATATCCAGAGTGGGGGCATCCTCATGGGTACAGGGCATGAGGCCCGCTTCCCTAGCGACTCGCTGGGCGGGTCCGGCCGCGAGACGGGTCCCGGCGTTGGACCGGGCTCGTACGACGACAAGAGCGGCACGATAGCCCAGACCGCCGCCCAGATCCATGCGCGCATGAGCTTGTGCCGCCCTGCATTTGGCGGAAAATGGAAGGCCCGTGAGCTGCCCTTTGAGCGCGTCGGCATGATGGACTACATGAGCACGCCCGGTCCTGGGGCATATGAGGCAAGGAGTCCATCTCAGCTCAGCAATGGTGGCGATGGACATCGCTCGTCCTTCAAGACCACGACCATTCGCCTGCGCTGCGAGGCTCCAAACGGCGATCCGGGCGCGTATGACCTGAGCAGGGTGAAGACGATCTCCTCGGACATGGGCCGATCGTTCAACACTCGCTCGCAGTTTGGGCTGTATGCGTTCGGACCCGCCACAGCACGCGAGATGCCACGACAGATTATGGGGCTGGACGTGCCCGCTCCAGGGACATACAATCGGTTTTGGACCACCGACTTTCTCGATGGCGCTATGGGCAGTCGTCTTGCCATGCCCAGCAGGAGCTTCCGTTCGGAGTCGCTGCAACGCCCCATGCTGCTCCCGAGCGCTTCTCCCGGCGTGGGTGCCTACGATCCCAACATGACCTCCGTCGAGCCGCATATCCAGAGCGGGGGCATCCTCATGGGCACAGGGCATGAGGCCCGCTTCCCTAGCGACTCGCTGGGCGGGTCCGGCCGCGAGACGGGTCCTGGCATTGGACCGGGCTCGTACGACGCTGAGGTGAACGGTTCGATCGCTCAGGCCGTCAACAAGGTCGTGGATAGCATGAGCCGCGCGATTGCGAGCAAAGAAGCCGGGTTCGGTGTCGGAGCCTCGGCTCGTCCACTCGATCTGTCCTTCGTTCGGGAGAAGAAGGAGGCACCTGGGCCAGGCGCCTACTTTGGCCATCGCTTGCCCACGGATCTTGCCGTCAGGGCCGCAGCTGCTTTCTCGACCTTCAACGCTAGCGCCCGAGCAGGGATGGGTGCCTTTGGCTCCATGACAGCTCGTGAGTGCCGCAGTGACGGACGAAACATGCTCGCGACGGACGCGGGCGACCCTGGGGCCTACGACCCCCGCGTGATGAAAAGTGGTGACGGCCACGAAGTCATTCAGCAAGCAGCAGCCTCGTTCCACCTCGCGAGCCGCGCAGGATTTGCAGGCTTCGGCGCGCAGACGGCGCGTGTGATGCGGCAAGACATCATGGGGGCTGGTAATCCCGGCCCGTCAGAATATAACCCGACTGTCGATCAATTCGGCCGCCAGCGGCCCATGGGCCACGAGGCAAACCGCTGCCGAGCCAGCAGCGCCTTGCGTGCTACTTCGGAACAGCGACCTATGTTGCTCCCGAGCGCCTCTCCCGGCGTGGGTGCCTACGATCCCAACATGACCTCTGTTGAGCCGCATATCCAGAGCGGGGGCATCCTTATGGGTACAGGGCATGAGGCCCGCTTCCCTAGCGACTCGCTGGGCGGGTCCGGCCGCGAGACGGGTCCCGGCGTTGGACCGGGCTCGTACGACCCAGAGCGCCAAAAGGATGGCGAACGGGCGACGATAGCGATGAGTGTGGCCGACCGCGCCAATCAAGGATGGAGTTGGAGCGTCATCTCCGATAACGTCCGGACGTGGATCACTGACTTTTTCACTGTGGAGATTGGCCATGCTCTGCAGTTCTGAGACTCTGATTGATGGTTTGATGCTTGTGCCCACACGTATCCGGTTCGGCATTACATTACCCGCCGGCCTTGGGCCGCGCGTCGGGGCGGTGACACCCGCCCGCAGCACTCTCGGCGCTGTGATTGACGGAAACGGGTTAGATAATCGTATGTCAGACAGTATACACGCACAATCCTAGATGAAGATGTGTCCCGAAGTGTGTACGGACGCGGGCGTCAGAGATGTGCGGGGTGGAGGGGGGGGGGCGGGGGCGATCGATATCGGACCGATTAAATCGGATAGACCACCGCCTTCAAGCGAAGCTCCGGCGCGGTAACTGAAATCGTCCAGCACCGAACACGCCTCTCGCGCGGTACGGTCTACACGATCGCGCATCGTTATTCATACAGACGAGACAACGGCTCCGGCGCGATGGCGATTAACCACTTCCACTAACCACTACACGATTTCTAATCGCCGCTCGTGGCTCGATGAACCGGGTGGATCGCCTTCGACCGCAACGCACCCGCTCCAACGGGTCCACGAGGCCCGCTCACGACGAAGCGCGCGCCCCGCCACGGGCCACGGGGGCCGGCGGGTGTGCTCGGAACGTGGCCTGCCCTACCCCGCGTTTGGGGGGGACAACAGTGAGAAGGAACGCGCTCATCACATGAGGGACAGCTTCATACTCGTTAATCAGTTACGACCCGTCGCCGCGGGGGGCGGTTGGCCAGCCATTTGCGCCCAAACCGCCATGAGACTCGCGACGAGAGAAACATGCTCGCGTGAACGTAGAAGGGGCGCCACGTCGTCATGAGGAGATCGTCCCACGTGGCACAGCCGCGCTTTCACGGTGAGCCCTCTTCCAGCAACTCGGTTGCCGACCCAAACGTGTTCTCCCCAGAGTACATCATGTACCTGCGCGTGTGGGTGGCGTGTGCTCGTGAGTTGGGAAGCGATGGGAAGCGGGTGTGCGTAAGCGCGTAGGGGCTCGCAAGCGCGTGCATTTGATCGCTGGAGGCGCACATGAAGCCGTCCTGATCCTTGTGCTGCTCGTAGACCGTGCTCATGAGTGCGGCAGTTGGCGGAAGCGAGTTGTTGACAAAGATGAAGATGGCCTTGTCGGACGGAATCGAGATGCGCTTGCGGATCACGTACACAAACTGGCCGACTGTCAGGTCCATCGGGATCAGGTACTTGCGCTTGTCGACCGCAGGAATGTCGGAGCCCACGTCCTTTTCGCAGATGACGGGAATACGGTCGGGGTACTTCTCTCGGATGCGTGCGGCCTCTGCTACGCGCTTCTCGAAGGGATGGTCCTGCTTGTAGGCGAACTCGGTCTTTCGCATCGGTACGACGGCTACCGGGACCTGTGGTGCCGAAACCGAGTGGGACGCCTAGACGCCACGAAAGCAAGAAAGCGATCCGTCCACGGCAGTCGTCCCGCTATTGCTTCGTGCGTGATTCGTGCGAATCACGAAACCCGCTGACGGGTGTGCCGGAACTCTGATGTTAGGAATGTGGGAGTCGACAGATGCAATTCTTGAGTGCGGGCTCGCCATCCCCCACTTTCCCGGCTAAAGAAACTGTTCACAACGCGGAACTACGAAGGCGACGCGACCGGCATAGGAAACGTGCGAAAATGGAAGTCGACCTGGATGACGCCTTCGCAGGCTTGCCTACCGTCGGCGATTCGCTCATGGGCTTTGATGAGGGCGCCGACTCCCGGCTTTTGCCCGACGACGAGAAGGAGGAGGAGGAGGAGGCGAGCGGGCCCGGAGATGCCGAGCACGACGAGGGCCAAGAGGCGGCAGACCCTTTGATGCCAGAGGGCGAGCCGGAGGCTGGCGTGGAGGACGAAACCTCGCTGCCGCCTTGGATGCACCGCGCGCATGCAAGTATCATCGAGGCGCGCACGCCGAGTACGGCTATGCTCGGCCTGGACGAGCGGCTTGTCGCCGCGCTCGGTCGGCTTGGCGTGCATCAATGCTTCCCGGTGCAGGCGGCGGTCGTGCCGGTCGTGCTCGCGGCGCATGCGGCGCGCCGGGCCGCCGACGTGTGCGTGTGCGCGCCCACGGGCTCGGGTAAGACTCTCGCCTACGCGCTGCCAATTGTGCAGGCGCTGCTGCCACGGGTCGTGACACGGCTGCGCGCGCTCGTGCTCCTGCCTACGCGCGGCCTGGCGGCACAGGTGCACGGAGTGTTCTGCACGCTTTGCGAAGGCACGCCTCTGCGCTGTGGCCTCGCCGCCGGTCAGGAGGGCGTCTCGTGGGAGCGCGAGCGTGCCAGCCTCGTGCGAGTCAGCGGAGGAAGCAGTACCGGTAGCTACCATGAAGCCGACTTGGTGGCGGGCGAGGGCACATCAGCGGTGGACATCGTGATAGCGACGCCCGGCCGACTGGTCGAGCACCTGCAGAGCGGCGCTCCCTTCACGCTGCAGCACCTGCGCTTCTTAGTCGTCGACGAGGCTGATAGGCTGCTGTCGCAAGGCTACCAAGGCTGGTTGCGGAGCGTCCTCGACGCCGCCCATATTAGGCCATCCCATGCCGCACCCATATTAGGACGGTCGGCACTCGCTGCCCCAGCCGCACTCGCCGCGGAGACCGTGCGTGCGCGCCTTGGCTCGGCCGCCGCACGCAGCCGCGGCGCGCCGCTGGCGCTCACGGGGGCGGATGCGCCGTTACTCAAGCTGCTCTTCTCCGCGACCCTCACGCGCTCTCCCGCCAAGCTCGCGCCGCTGCAGCTCGTGAATCCACGCTACTTTTGTGTCGCGGGCGCACGGTACGCGACGCCCGCCACGCTCAAGGAGTGGATGCTGACGTGCGGTGCCCAAGAGAAGCCCAGGCTGCTGTTGCTGCTGCTGCGTGGGCTGCTGGAGGCGGAGGCGCAAGAGGCTGAAGCCGAGGACGTGGCGGAGGGCGGACGAGCAGAGGGTGAGGTGATGGAAGGCGGCGAGGATGGAGACGACGACGACAAGGACGACGACGACGACAGCGCCGCGGAGGTGACCGAAGATGTACGCTTGAACGACGAAGCCGAGGACGCCGAGGCAGACGCCGCCCTCGCGGCAGTGGGAAAAGGAGGAGGCGGTCTTCGACGCCGCTCCCTCAAGTCTGGCCGCGTGATCGTCTTTTGCTCCTCCTTGGAGAGTACGCATCGTCTCACACGACTGCTTCATATGCTCGGGATCGCCGCGACCGAATTCTCCTCGTCGGTGCCTCCGAAGCAGCGCACCCTCGCGCTCGAGCGGCTCAAGTCAGGGCAGACGCGCGTGCTCATTGCATCGGATGCGATGGCGCGCGGTATGGATGTCGAGGGTGTGAGTGTCGTGATCAACTACGACCCGCCCGCCAACATCAAGGGGTACGTCCACCGTGTCGGTCGCACCGCGCGCGCGGGCAAGGCGGGCACGAGCTACACCCTCCTAAAGGACTCTGAGGTGCACCACTTTAAGGCGTCGATGGCCAAGGCGGCAAAGGCGTATCGTCCACTTGAGTTGCCTGCCCAACGGCCCGCGCTCGCTCGTCTCTCTGCCGAGTACGCTGATTGCATTCTAGTCGCCTGCCCGTTTGCCTGATTGCCTGCCCAACGGCCCACGCTCGCTCGGATCAGGTGATTGCATGCCGAGTGCATGCCGAGTGCATGCCGAGTGTATGCCGAGTGCATGCCGAGTGCATGCTGAGTGCATGCTGATTGCCTCCCTCATCAGGTACGAGCGCGCGCTCGTCGGAGTGCGATGGGCGCTCAGTGAGGAACGCGAGGGTCGGCTGCCGTTGAGCGCACCGATGGAGGAAGTGGAGGATGCCTACTTTGCCCACAGGCAGACTCGCGGGCAGGAAGGCGCTTGGGACGGCGCGTCGGAGGGGCAGCAGCAGCAGCTCCCAAATATGGAAGCATTCAGTTCGAGGACGACGACAGAGCCGGTCACCGCGCGTGCTGATGATGTGAAGCTTGGACCGAAGATGGCCAACGCCCCCAAGTATGGCAAACGCCCCCGAGGAACTGAGGAGCCCAGCGCATTGGTCCAGGATAGACGCTTACGGCTTGCAGCCGCGCTGCTGGAGGACGGGTTGTAGTCATGTGGCAGTTTCGTCCCATTGCCCGGGGGGAGGGGCGGCGGCCGCGCGAGCATGCCGATTGTGTGGGGTGCGCCGTGCGTGCCGTGCCCAGGTGCGCCCCGGGGCTCGGGTGATCCCGGGTGCCCTCGACTTACGACGTAGCCCCAAGGCCATGGGCCTCGGCGCCCAGGGCTCCTCGGCGGGGCCCCAAGGCCATGGGCCTCGGCAGGGGCCATGGATTTCTCGCGCCCGCACCATGGCCCCTGTTGGGCCGCACGACCACGTGGCCAACGAGGTACGACTCCGCGGGCGTCGCACTGACGCACACCTGTCACCCACCACGGTCCTCGATCCTCAGTTTGTCAGTGGCATACCTGCACGGCAGACCAGGCAGTCGGAGCGCGGGAGGGCGCGGACCGAGTCGCTCTGTCCCCGCTTTGGGTGTTTGTTTGCGGTTGGGTTTACGCGTTCGGTTCACTGGTCCTTCACTGGTCCTCGCTCCTGCGTCCTGCCTGCTCGTTTGTACGTGGTCGCAATCGCCGCGCGGCCCGTCCTCGGCGCTCGCCGCGCGTTCGCGCGCCCCCGCTACCGTCTGGCTCACCGTCTGGCGCGCCGTGCCGCCCTGTGGTGTGTGCTCGCCCCCGCGGTCCCGCGACGGTCACTGTTGGCAACGTACGCGTTCGTCCAATTTAGTTCCAACGGCGTTCGTCGTCTCGACTCCCAACGCCACGCCCGCCGGGGCTCGGCGCCTCGGCCGCCCCGCCGCCCCGCGGCGGCCGGCCGAGTCGAGAGTCGCGCAGGAGTCGCGCGCAGGGAGCAGCGCCTCTGAAAAGTACGTTCTAAATTGCAAGTAATAGAGAAAATCACATGGAGTTGAGATACTCACGTACGAAAGGGACAGGGACGCGTGCAGAAGCGTGCAGACATCACTCTGATGCTTGTCGATCTGCGCCGTGTGCGATTTCGCTCCGCGAGACACCCCGGCACCCACGCATCGGCCCGCCCGGCCCTCTGGCACGGCACGGCTCGCGACATCAGATATTCACACGCCTCGTTGCCTTATCACGCCGTCTTATCACTTTCCACCCTTCTCCTCGACGACATCCTTGCTGCCACGCAGAATGCCAGTGCGACGCGCCGCAATGAGACCGACCTTCTGGCCGGGCACGCTGTCGCGGCGTACGGTAGAGGGGTGGCCGATGTGCTGGTGGTTACCACCACCGTGCGGGTGCTCGCAGGGGTTCATGGCAACACCACGGGTGCGGGGCCACGAGTTGCGCTTGACCCGGAACTTGTGGAAGGCGCGGCCGGCCTTCAAGAGAGGCTTGTCGATACGGCCGCCTCCGGCAACAATGCCGACAGTCGCACGCGCCATCGAGGTAACGGTCTTCTTCTGACCCGACGGCAAGCGCAGGCGCGTCATGCCGGCGCCATCAATATGGCCGATGATCTGCGCGAAGCCACCCGAAGTCTTGGCATACTTGCCCTTGTCGCCGGCGTGCTTCTCCACGTTGTTGATCACCGTTCCTGGCGGCATCGAGGCCAGAGGCATCACGTTGCCCGGAACCAGCTGCGCACGCTTGCCCATGTAGATAAACTGGCCGGTGTACATGCCCTCAGTCGCGGTCCACTGCACATTCACCTTCTTGAAGCGATAGCGGTCGTTGAACTGGATCTTTGCGATCGGCGCGCCACGACCCGGATCATGAATGATATCCTTGACCACACCACGGATGTAGCCATGGCGCTCAGCGAAGTCAATCGCCTTGAGGCCGCACGCACCCTTACGGTGCTTGGTGTGCGACACGAAGACGGAGCCGCGACCCTTACGCTGACCACGGATGACACGACCCTGCGAGAGCAAAGAACAGCGACAAGTCAGCGAGACGTGCGCCATCAACAGCAGCTTGCAGACTATAGTCACGGCGGGTAGCAGCGCGTGCAGACGCTCTTGCGCGCTCAGGCCGCAAATGAACAGGCGCCGGGGGTCGGCTAGCAGCAGCAAGCGGCAACAGGCCAGGCGAGGTCCTCACCATCGCTGCTCCGTGGCGGCGTGGACAGAAGGCTTTCGCAGCTAAGCTTTCCAAAAACCCATTAAATGGCCGAGGTGAGTGTGAACAACTGCTGAGAACCTTATTGTGAGGCCGTAAGTGCAACATTTTCGCGTCATTGGCATCGGCCCACCAGCGCGCCCGCGCTCTCAGAGAGCGCCACAGCGCCACCAAACACCGTACATCGTTCTCAGGTGTTTCAATGCCTCTCAGTGACGGGCGTCCGAGGCGACAAAGGAATGGGCAGCGCGCTGGCGGGTCTCCGAGGCGAGGGCACATGGTTGTACACGGGCCAGGGGCTTTCTGGCAAGCCGACGCCCTTGCGCGGCGAATGGAGCACCTGATTATGGATCGTCATCAGGGGCAATTGGATCGTCATCAGAGGCAATTGATTATGGATCGTCATCAGAGGCACTTGATTATGGATCGTCATCAGAGGCAATCAGCTTCATATGGATGGAGCACCTGATGAGGGATCCCATCGGAGGTCATCAGAGGCAATCAGGAGCACCTGATTATGGATCGTGCGATCCGTGCCACTCGCAATCGTCACGCGCCACGCGTGTACGCGCAGGTCGGCCGCGCGCTCGCGATTCGCCTTCATGCGCGCCATGAGCTCAGACCGCTGCCGCGTCTCGCTCGCGTGCCTTCTCATCTGCACGAGATTCGCTGACCGCTCGAGCTCTTGCAACTGCGCCTTGCGCGTCTGAAACTTGTGGTGGCGCGAGGTGAGGTTGTGCGCCTGTGCAAGCGCGTCCTGCACCTTGGCCGTGCGCTCCTCGGACGCGAACACCTCCGTCGCTTTGAGTTTGCCAACCGTGGCCGTCCATCCTCCGAGTATCTCGGCGCCCTGCCGCGCCTGCTCCGCGCGCTGGATGGTCAAGTTCTTCATGACATCGGACGAGAAATCGATATCGGGCGTGCGTACAGCCTTGGCGTCGCGCGGCCCATGGCGCGCGCGCGGCGAACTTGGCGTGCCCGGTGGCTCAGGCCGGTTCTTGATGATGATCGCTATCTTCTTGTCGATGTCCGCCTGCTTCATCGTCTCTCGCGTGATGAGCTCCTCGCGAAATGTGCGCGCGCCCTTGAGCCAGGCGCGCCTGTCTGCGGTCCTTGCATCTTCGCTGATCTTCAAGGCATGCCGGTAATTCCCGAAGTTCACCTCGTCGTGGTGATGGTGGGCAGACTCAATAGAAGGCGTGCGTGGCGAGCGCGAAGGCGACGACGGTGAAGACGGGTCGAACAGCTCTATGCCCAGCGGGGCGGGAGAAGAAAGGACGGACGTCGGGCGAGCGGGGGACTCAAGGAAGGACTCGCCAACCGTCATTCCAAGGATCCCAATCGAATTCTGCTCTCTCTTTCGCGCTCTGCTCTCGTCGGTGCGCGAACGTCGATCAGTGGCGACCCGAGCGAACTCGCGAAGCCAAGTTTTTAATCCGTTTCGGGCCGAATCGCGAGTCTCGACCCTCACGTTTCAAGTCGCCTCCGCCAGTACCACAGTATTCATACATGTCAACTTCACGTAAAAAATATTCAACGTTTTTGTTGATTTGCATGCACTTTTAGCAATGCGAACGCTCGACAAGATGCGCTCGCTGTACTCAATGCTCGAAGACTGCACGTATTGCAGCGTGCTCGTTGCTTCGGACCACATGGGCCTTGGGCCGAGCTTGAACCTGGAGCAGGCACGCGCAGTGCAGGCACCGCTGTGCACATCGAGCGTCAATCTGGGCGTGGGGCTGTGCTCTGAAGTACCTCTCGAGGGCATGTGCCCCGTATACACGACCATGTGCTCGTGGTTGGCGCCGCCATCGCCGCCGCCACCACCACCCTCGCCGCCGCCGAATCCGCCGACGGCGCCCATGGTCAATCTGAACGCGCAAGGCTGGTCCTTGGAGGCACAGGCCGTGGGGGAGCTTGGCATCAAGTACGACGGGGGCAGCACGTCTTCGATCTCCGAGTTTGTTGCCACGTCGGACGCCAGGCGCAGTGCGGTGGAAGACAATTCGATCCTGTACGTCGCAACGCGCACGTCGCTCCTGATGTGCGTCATTATCTTGCTCTCATTTGGTGTGATTGAAGTCTTGCGCTGCCTTGCAAAGGAATGGAGGATCTACCGGATCACTACGCGCAGGCGCAGCGGGCTCAGGCTGACGTCAGTCGATTTGATGGAGAGCGGCGAGTCACCCAGGGTTGGGCCGGAGCAAGCGCGGGAAGCGCCGGAAGCGCCGGAAGCGTCGATCGAAACAGTACTTGACGAGACGGTTGACGAGACGGTTGACGAGACGGTTGAGCACGAGATGGAGCTCGAGACGGCGGATGGCTGCGCCGCCAAGAGCCACCGCGTTCGCAGCAACGATGACAGCAACGACGACGACGATGATTGCATTGGCGTTTGAAGACACTTTCAGAGACCTCTCAGGCTCCTCTCGGACGATACTCGGACGACGACCACAACGCACCGCGGCTAGGCGATCCACGCTGGGTTTGGATAAGGAGCCCTATAAATAAGCCCTTTGGGGCGGCCGTTCCCGGCCGATGCTAGGCTACCCTTTGGAAAATGTGCGCGTAAATTTGTGCACCTCCTATAGGACTCATTCTAACAGCACAATGAACCAGTACATGGTGGAAGCAATGGTGGAGGGGGGGGGCAACTTATGCAAAAGAGCCCAGATGTTGAGCCCATCATGACGCCTTTGTGCAAAGGCGGCATGTTCGAACCAGGCTTCGCGCGACTCAATGAGCGATCCAGATGTATTGCTGGTCGCAGTCGCTGCTTGCACAGTGGCGCAGATGCCCTGTGGCCGGCGGATATCGGCGCACCACGGTTGCCAGTGGCATGGCAGTGAACATCGGCAGCGCTTCTGTCGTGTTCGAGCGGTTCAAAGCTTTGTGCTGGCATGTTATGCGTCTCGGTGAAGCTTTGAACATTCTGGCTGGGTTTCAAAACACCATTACCGATCGGAGACGGTGGAGAGGCGGTGGAAGTTCGATTCTGGTGCTGCAGTGACTTCAACAGTCCCCGAGCCAGCCAGGGAATCGAGCGTGAGATCACGTCCAGCGGGATCTGCCTGCGCTGCAGCTCGTTTGGACGCAACAGCCTTGGCAAGCTGCCGGTCGCTGCATCTCTGCCTTGGCAAGCTGACGGCCGCCGCGACACCGTCGTTACTCGACACCGTCGTTGTCACGCGACGGCGGCGTCGAGTGACTTCTTTTGCGTTTTGAGTATTGTGCAAGGCAGCACGTATATCGTTCACGCATTCTGTCTTGAGCTCACTGAGAACGATGAGATCATGCTGAGCACAATAAGCATGCTGAGCCTGCTGAGCCTGCTGAGCACGCTGAGCACGCTGAGCTCGCTGAGCCTGCTGAGCAAGTTGAGCACGCTGCGGCAATGTTGGCGATGATGAGCACGATGAGCACGATGAGCACGATGATGGATGCTGAGCATGATGAGGACGTGCGTGAGTACAATGAGCATGCTAAGCCTGCTGAGCACGCTGAGCTTGCTGAGCTTAATCACGCTCAGCTTGATGAGCTTGCTGATACTGCAGAGCACGCTGAGCACGCTGCAGCGATGTTGGCGATGCACAATGAGCTTGCTGAGCACACTGAGCACGATGAGGATTAGATGAGGATGCTGAGCACAATGAGCATGCTGAGCCTGCTGAGCTCAATGAGGATGCTGAGAACAGTGAGCATGCCGAGCCTGCCGAGCCTGCTGAGCTTGCTGAGCTTGATGAGCATGCTGAGCATGATGAGGATGCTGCGCCCGCTGAGCATTCTGAGGATGCTGAGCCAGATGAGCAGGTTGAGCAGGCTGAGCCCGCTGAGCACGATGAGGATGCTGAACCTGCTGAGTATGCTGAGCCCGATGAGCAGGTTAAGAAGGCTGAGCTCGCTGAGCTCGCTAAGCTTGCTGAGCACGCTGGGCATGCGCCGACCGCCGAGCACGCTGCAGCGATGGCGGGGATGATGAGCCTGCTGAGCACAATGTGCTTGCTGAGCCCGCTGAGCATGATGAGGATGCTGAGCGCGCTGAGCATGATGAGGATGCTGAGCCCGATGAGCAGGTTGAGCAGGCTGAGCAGGCTGAGCTCGCTGACCTTGCTGAGCTTGCTGAGCAAGCTGGGCACGCACCGAGCACGCTGAAGCGATGGCGGTGATGATGAGCCCGCTGAGCACGATAAGCTTGCTGAGCCCGCTGAGCATGATGAGGATGCTAAGCCCACTGAGCATGATGAGGATGATGAGCCCGATGAGCAGGCTGAGCAGGCTGAGCATAGGCTGAGCAGGCTGAGCTTGCTGAGCTTGCTGAGCAAAGCTGGGCACGCACCGAGCATGCTGTAGAGATCGCGGTGATGATGAGCCCGCTGAGCACAATGTGCTTGCTGAGCCCGCTGAGCATGATGAGGATGCTGAGCGCGCTGAGCGTGATGAGGATCATGAGCTCAATGAGCAGGTTGAGCAGGTTGAGCAGGCTGAGCAGGCTGAGCAGGCTGAGCAGGCTGAGCTTGCTCAGCATGCTGGGCACGCGCCGAGCATGCTGCAGCGATGGCAGTGATGATGAGCCCGCTGAGCGCAATGAGCTTGCTGAGCCCGCTGAGCATGATGAGGATACCGAGCCCGCTGAGTATGATGAGGATGCTGAGCTCAACAAGCAGGTTGAGCAGGCAGAGCTCGCTGAGCTTCCTGAGCACGCCGGGCATGTGCTGAGCACGCTGCAGTGATGGCGGTGATGATGAGCCCGCTGAGCACAATGAGCTTGCTGAGCCCGCTGAGCATGATGAGGATGCTAAGGCCACTGAGCATGATGAGCATGATGAGCCCGATGAGCATGATGAGCCCGATGAGCAGGCTGAGCTTGCTGAGCTTGCTGAGCAAAGCTGGGCACGCGCCGAGCATGCTGTAGCGATCGCGGTGATGATGAGCCCACTGAGCACAATGAGCTTGCTGAGCCCGCTGAGCATGATGAGGATGCTGAGCGCGCTGAGCGTGATGAGGATCATGAGCTCAAGGAGCAGGTTGAGCAGGTTGAGCAGGTTGAGCAGGCTGAGCAGGCTGAGCAGGCTGAGCTTGCTCAGCATGCTGGGCACGCGCCGAGCATGCTGCAGCGATGGCAGTGATGATGAGCCCGCTGAGCACAATGAGCTTGCTGAGCCCGCTGAGCATGATGAGGATGCTAAGGCCACTAGCTTGATGAGCATGATGAGCCCGATGAGCAGGCTGAGCATAGGCTGAGCAGGCTGAGCTTGCTGAGCTTGCTGAGCAAAGCTGGGCACGCGCCGAGCATGCTGTAGCGATCGCGGTGATGATGAGCCCACTGAGCACAATGAGCTTGCTGAGCCCGCTGAGCATGATGAGGATGCTGAGCGCGCTGAGCGTGATGAGGATCATGAGCTCAATGAGCAGGTTGAGCAGGTTGAGCAGGTTGAGCAGGCTGAGCAGGCTGAGCAGGCTGAGCAGGCTGAGCAGGCTGAGCTTGCTCAGCATGCTGGGCACGCGCCGAGCATGCTGCAGCGATGGCAGTGATGATGAGCCCGCTGAGCACAATGAGCTTGCTGAGCCCGCTGAGCATGATGAGGATACTGAGCCCGCTGAGCATGATGAGGATGCTGAGCTCAACGAGCAGGTTGAGCAGGCTGAGCAGGCAGAGCTCGCTGAGCTTCCTGAGCACGCCGGGCATGCGCTGAGCACGCTGCAGTGATGGCGGTGATGATGAGCCTGCTGAGCACAATGAGCTTGCTGAGCCCGCTGAGCATGATGAGGATGCTAAGGCCACTGAGCATGATGAGCATGATGAGCCCGATGAGCAGGTTGAGCAGGCTGAGCAGACTGAGCAGGCTGAATTTGCTGAGCTTGCTGGGCACGCACCGAGCACACTGCAGCGATCGCGGTGATGATGAGCCCGTTGAGCATGATGAGGATGCTGAGCGCACTGAGCATGCTGAGGATGATGGTGAGCTCAACGAGCAGGTTGAGCAGGTTGAGCAGGCTGAGCAGGCTGAGAAGGCTGAGCTTGCTTAGCATGCTGGGCACGCGCCGAGCATGCTGTAGCTATCGAGGATGCTGAACCCGCTGAGCATGCTGAGGATGATTAGCTCAATGAGCAGGTTGAGCAGGTTGAGCAGGCTGAGCTCGCTGGGCACGCGCCGAGCACGCTGCAGCGATCGCGGTGATGATGAGCCCGCTGAGCACAATGAGCTTAGCTTGCTCAGCAGGCTCAGCAGGCTCAAGCTCAGTTAAGCGTGCTCGGCAAAATCAGCATGCTCGTAGGGCTTATAATCCTAATTGTGCTCAGCCTGCTCAGCATCCTTATTGTGCTCAGCGAGCTCAGCAAGCTCAGTAAGCTCATCATGCTCAGAATCCTCATCATGCTCAGCAGGCTCACTCAGCATCCTCATCGTGCTCAGCGCACAGCGGGCTCATCATCCATTGCCAACATCGCCCACAGCGTGCTCAGCGTGCTCCGCAGGCTGAGCAAGCTCAAAAAGCCCAGGAAGCTCAGCCTGCTCAGCGTGCTCAGCCTGCTCATTGAGCTCATCATCCTCAGCATGCTTAGCGGGCTCAGTATCCTCAGCAGGCTCAGCAGGCTCAGCAAGCTCATCGTGCTCAGCGGGCTCATCATCACTGCCATCGCTGCAGCATGCTCGGCGCGTGCCCAGCATGCTAAGCAAGCTCAGCCTGCTCAGCCTGCTCAGCCTGCTCAGCGTGCTCAGCCTGCTCAGCCTGCTCAGCCTGCTCAGCCTGCTCAGCCTGCCCAACCTGCTCATTGAGCTCAGCATCCTCATCATGCTCAGCGAGCACCCTGCAGCGATGTTGGCGATGATGATCCCACTAAGCACTATGAGCATGCTGAGCCCCCTGAGCACCATGAAGATGCTGAACCCGCTGAGCATGAGTGGGAGGATGAGCCTAATGAGCATGCTGGGCTTGCTGAGCTTGCTGAGCTTCCTGGGCTTGCTGAGCTTGCTGAGCCTGTAGAGAACGCTGCGGCGGCGATATTGGCAATGCTGAGCACGCGGATCACAATAAGGATGCTGAGCCCACTGAGCAGGATCAGGATGATAAGCCCGATGAGCAGGCTGAGCTTACTGAGTACGATGAGCTTGCTGAGCGCGCTGAGCGCGCTGAGCTTGCTGAGCTTGCTGAGCACACTGAGCTTGCTGAGCTTAATGTGCTCCGGCGCGTGCCCAGGGTGCTCAGCAAGCTCAGCGAGCTCAACAAACTCATCCTGCTCAACCTGCTTATCAGGCTCATCATGCTCATCATGCTCAGCGGGCTCAGCAAACTCATCGTGCTCAGCGGGCTCATCATCACCTCCATCACTGCAGCGTGCTCGGCGCGTGCCCAGCGTGCTCTGCAAGCTCAGCGAGCTCAGCAGGCTCAGCCTGCTTAACCAGCTCACCGGGCTCATCATCCTCATCACGCCCAGCGCGCTGAGCATTCTCATCATGCTCAGCGGGCTCAGCAAGCTCATTGTAAGCTCATTGTGCTCAGCGGGCTCATCATCACCGCGATCGCTGCAGCGTGCTCGGCGCGTGCCCAGCGTGCTCAGCAAGCTCAGGGAGCTCAGCCGGCTCAGCAGGCTCAGCCTGCTCATCGGGCTCATCATCCTCAGCATGCTCAGCGCGCTCAGCATCCTCATCATGTTCAGCGGGCTAAGCAAGCTCATTGTGCTCAGCAGGCTCATCATCACCGCCATCACTGCAGCGTGCTCGGTGCGTGCCCAGCAAGCTCAGCGAGCTCAGCAAGCCCAGCCTGCTCAGCCTATGCTCAGCCTGCTCAGCCTGCTCATCGGGCTCATCATCCTCATCATGCTAAGCGGGCTTAGCATCCTCATCATGCTCAGCGGGCTCAGCAAGCTCATTGTGCTCAGCGGGCTCATCATCACCGGGATTGCTGCAGCGTGCTCGGTGCGTGCCCAGCTTGCTCAACAAGCTCAGCGACCTCAGCAAGCTCAGCCTGCTCAACCTGCTCATTGGGCTCAGCATCCTCAACCTGCTCATCTAGCTCAGCATCCTCATCATGCTCAGCGGGCTCAGCAAGCTCATTGTGCTCAGCAGGCTCATCATCACCGCCATCACTGCAGCATGCTCGGTGCGTGCCCAGCGTGCTCAGCGTGCTCAGCGAGCTCTGCAGGCTCAGCCTGCTGCTCAACTTGCTCATCGGGCTCAGCATCCTCAGCATGCTCAGCGGGCTCAGCAAGCTCATGATGCTCAGCGTGCTCAGCAAGCTCATTGTGCTCAGCGGGCTCATCATCGCCATATAATTGCAGCGTGCTCAGCTTGCTCAGCGTGCCCAGCGTGCTCAGCGTGCTCAGCACGCTCAGCACGCTCAGCAAGCTCAGCACGCTCAGCAAGCTCAGCAAGCTCAGCAAGCTCAACGTGCTCAGCAGGTTGATCATGCTCTTTGTGCTCAGCATCCTCATCATGCCCAGCGGGCTCAGCATCCTCATCATGCTCAGCGTGCTCAGCAAGCTCATCGTGCTCAGCATGCTCATCATCGCCAACATTGCTGCAGCGAGCTCAGCTTGCTCAGCAGGATCAGCAAGCTCATCAAGCTCAGCGTGCTCAAGCTCAGCAAGCTCAGCAAGCTCATCGTGCTCAGCAGACTGAGCATGCTCATCATGCTCAGCATCCTCTTCATGCCCAGCGGGCTCAGCACCCTCATCGTGCTCAGCTTGCTCAGCATGCTCATCGTGCTCAGCCGGCTCATCATTGCCAACATTGCCGCAGCGTTCTCAGCTTGCTTAGCAGGCTCATCAAGCTCATCAAGCTCAGCGTGCTCAGCAGGCTCAGCATGCTCATTGTGCTCAGCATCCTCATCGTGCTCAGTGAGCTCAAGACGGAACGATAAAACATATATGTGCTGCCTTGCACAATACTCAAAACATGTCCTTGATGGTGGAAGAGAGGGTGGCCATGTGTGACATGGTGTTTATTAGTCTATGTTTCGAAGCTGATCTAGCATGTACTGTACGACATTTGAATGGCGTGGCGTGGATGACCGGACAAGCGTCTCGCATACGATGAGAGCTGCAGCTGAGAGCTGGTGCAGCAAAAGGTGCGCGCGTGTTGGCTCACGAGAGCTCGATTGCGTTTGATTTCATTGGCGAACAAGGATCCGTAGTCAGCTGCCCACAGATCGGCCGCTATCTCTTCCAGAACCGGTAGCTTTGGCACCAACTCATCTTGCAGAGGTTCAGCGGCATGCACAATGCCGGCGTCAACGCCGGAGTCGATCGATGAAGTTGCATTCGATGCCAATGACCTCCACCGTCTAATCGGCCGCCTAGACCACCCCCTCGATCGAGGCATCTCGCGACGGCGGGCTGCACTCCGGCGGGTTGTGCGCGAGACCGATCATCGGTGAGGTCCCTCTGAGTTTTCTTCGAACGAAGCGCGAACAAACCGAACATGCACAAAAGCGCCATCATGAGCTGTGAATGCCGCGATGACCCCATGAGAAGCCCCATCTTCCCCCGCGTTCAAACAACTAGGTTTCAACTATTGTACTATCAGAACCAGTACTGTGACGGGTGCACAAATTTACGCGCACATTTTTCAAAGGGTAATGCTAGGCCGATGCGCGGAACTTGCGCGTGCGTTGCGCGCACTGGCGCACATGGCGGCAGGAGCCCCTTTTCAGAATGGAGCCGGATAGGAGCCGGAGGGTGGCGCTGTGATGGAACAGCCGCAGCCGGCTGCCTTAAGCTGCCTTCGGCGGTGGCGCAGCCAAGGCAGCCTTGGCCTGCCACCGCCGCCAGTGGGAGTGGCAGTGCAGCAGTGACGCCCACACGGGCGGAGCCCCGGAGGCCACCTGTAGGCCACCTGCGATGTGGGCCGCTCGCGCCGCGCACCGCCTGCGCGGCGGTCGTACGATACGCGAACAGGTGGCGGACAGCAGGGACACGTTCACGTACAAACAGAAACACGTACGTGCTAGTTAAGTGCTAGTCAGCGCAGGAGGAATGTATCAGAGAGGCCATGTGTATTGTTCATGCATCTTGCTAGTCTGAAACGATACACGATAACACTTTATATGGCATCGACATGACCGGCGACGGCGTCAATCCATATTCCGATCCCGCCGCTGAATGCCGCGTCGCTCGTCCCAATCATCGCGAAGCTGCACGACGCGCTCGCGCAAGTTGTCGGCCTCGGTGGCTACTCGCCTTAACAGGTAGGCGAGCGATGGCAGGTCACTCGGTCGCGGCAGGCCGTCTGCAAAGGGGGGCTTCATCGGTGGGTTGACGCCAAAGCCCTTGACCACACCGCGACCGCCACCCCACACGATGCCGCTGCCCATGCCGATCCCAAACATGATTCCGACTCCTCCACCGGCACCTGCGATCACTCCGCCGGGGAATGTGAGGCCGACGCCCGTCCCAAAGAACGGCCCAATGCACCCACCGATGCCGTACAGCCAGCCAACGCCGCAGGCGATTGTCCAGGTTTGTGGATCCTGAACCTCGGCGGGGGCGTAGGCTAGCACGGGATGGCGGCGTGACTTCGACGCGGGATGGTGGCGTGATTTCGACAATGTGGCCGATGAGGTGTCGGCGAGCACGACGGCGCTGAGGACAACAACCATGGTGATGAGCTTCCGCATAAAAATCTCCAGATATTTTTCACAGTATCTCTGTGTGAAACACGGCGAGCAGAGCACGAGGTGGCTCGCTAGCTTCGTGGGTTCTCCTGGGACACCGAAGTGCCCGACTCGGCGCGCAACACTTGATGGCCGTCCACGTGCGCTGGGCTCTCTTACTGCTAGCCATGCTGCCGCTCAGCCGCTCGATGCGTCAGCTGCGGCTTCCGCGTCGCTGGAGCCGCGTGGGCGTGCCGCCGTGCGCGACCTTGGCCGACTGGCGCACCGCAGGAGTCGATGCTGACTCCGGAGGCAACGCAGAACCCGAACCGGCCGCCAAACGCTATCTCATTGAGAACAAGAACAATAACGTCGCGAAGCTCATGTGCCCGACGCGCGAAGTGCTGTACCAAGGCATTCTGGAGACTGCCAGCCTGCCGCACGTCTGCATCGCTGGCGAGTCGAATGCTGGCAAGTCGTCGCTCATCAACCACCTGCTGCACAAACACAGCCTCGCCAAGGCGTCTTCAGTAGCAGGCAAGACGCGCTCCGTGGACATGATGCTCGTGAACGAGCGCGTGGTCATCACCGATCTGCCCGGCCTGCCCTCGCGCGATGGCCAGGTAACGGCCATGTGGGAGGGGGCGTGGAAGCCCCTCGTCTTCGATTACATCCGGCGGTGCGACTCGCTCCTTGGCATGCTCTACGTACATGACGTGCGCTGGAAGGTGTCGTCGCTCGTGCGCGAGTTTCTCGACGAGGTGCGTGCCACGGGCGTGCCCGTACTCCTCGTCCTCAGCAAGGACGACAAGCTCGTCACTGAGCTGAGCGACCCGACTGCACACGGAGCCGAGCATGCCTTGCGGGAGCGGTACATGCGACGTGTGCGACGCTCACTCGGCTTTGAGGGTGTGCATGTGCACTACTCGACCAACAGTGAGCTTGCCGTCAGTCGCAAGGCCCGCCGTCGCCTGCTGCGTTATATCGAGTCCATGGTCGAGGAAGGATCACGCGACAAGTGCTTGAAGCTGCTCGATGACATTGCCCGAGAAGGACGCTTCTCTGACATGTGAATATCATGGTGAATATGTACTATGTGAAAACCGTGAGTCGAACGTGGGTCGAGAATCAGAGTTGTGTTCATGTCCAGGCCCATGTGTCCTGCGGTCACTGGCCAAATCGCAAAGCGGAAAGCCACGATTACTTACACGCTTCGACGTGTCGGTTTTCGTGTGGGCAATGGGCTGAAGTAACAGCACCACAAATTAAGCTTAGCACATTGAACTATGTGGCCGTCGCCCTGCTCACATGCGGCGCACGCCGCGGCGCGCGAAATGCGTGTCGTAACCGCCGCGGGGCGCACCCGCGCACAGGGAGTGCTGGTAAACGTACATGGCCGCTTTAGCCAGGGAAGCGCGAGGCAGCCGGTTGAGCCCGCAAGCACGCGGTCGATGTATCACGCGCGCGCGTCCGAACGGAATTGTCTTGCACTCTAAGGGACCACGACGATGCCCATGTTCTTGGCAGTGCCCATCACGGTGTTCATGCACGCCTGCAGGTTGTTCGTGTTGAGGTCAGGCATCTTGATCTTGGCAATGTCCTCGACCTGCTTCATCGTGACCTCGCCAGCCTTCGCGTAGCTGCGGCCGCCTGGGGTGCCCGAACCCTTGGCGATCTTGGCGGCCTTCTTGAGGAGCTCGGAGCAGGGCGGGGTCTTCAGAATGAAGGTGAACGAGCGGTCCTCGAACACGGAGATCTCGACAGGTACGATCGTGCCTACCTGGTCCTGAGTGCGCGCATTGTACTCCTTGCAGAACATCATGATGTTGCAGCCGGCCGCGCCGAGCGCCGGGCCGATGGGCGGCGCAGGGTTGGCCTTTCCAGCCGGGAGCGCAAGCTTGATGATCTTGGTGATCTTCTTTGCCATCATCGCAGGCTCCGCCACACGCTGCTGCCTCCACACGCTGCGGCGCTGCGCCACGCTGCTGCTGCTGCTGGTCGCGCTGAAGGACGCCGAGTGCGCTGGCAGGCAAAGCATCAGCGCGAGGGCCAGTGGATGGAAGTGGCGCATCATGATTTTCTGCCCACGGCGGTTGAGGAGCTCTGAGCTCTTGTTGAAGCCTGCGCGTGCAATGAGCGATCGATTCGGGCGGTCAGGACGTCAGGCGCGCGGTCCATGGGGTGGGCGTTAGGAGTGGACTGAGATGAGTACGCGTCGGAACGCAGTCTTTGCTTGCCTGGAGCAGTCCTCTTCCGAGGTTTTCACCTCGACGAAGCCGCTCAACAGGGCGCGTTTTCCTACTGCCGCCCCAATTCCAAGCCCGGTTGAAAGGAGGTGGGGAGGATATACATGTAACGGTGGATCGGATCTCAAAAAGGATTCAACAGAAACGCGCACTCTTTCTTTGCGCATCATGGACGCGAATGCGTCGTGCTGGTCCGCCGCTACACAGCATACTGCTATATGTGCCGATTGGTGCAGCCTGCTGGCAAGCAACACGGTAGCGCCCTCGTGGCGCAACGGCATATTTTGCGTATTCTGCGCGTGCAATGGCGTAGTTTGCCCGAGCTCGAAGGCCACGCTCACGTCGAAGGTGAGCCACGCTGACTTTGATGCGGCGGCCGCGGCGTTGGCACACGCCTTTGCGTCGGGCCTGCAGCCTCCTCTGGTGCACTTGGTCCGTGTCCTCGATGGTGTGAGCCACAATGCGGAGCAGGCGTTCATCAACAGCGGCGAGCCGGCGAACAAGGTGCTCTCATTGCCTCAGATGGCCTCTGATGACATCGGATTGGCAAGCCAATGACCGATGATGGCCTCCCTCATCAGGTGCTCGAGTTCTTCCGCAGCTATGGCAACGTGGGCACCGAGCCGTCGCAGCTGCTCGGGTACGCGAGTGACGAGCCTTTTGCCGTTGATTGATTAAATCGTTAATTGCGACCCAGAGGGCCTGCCTGAATGGCCTGTTTGAATGACCCTCCCTGTTCAGGTACGCGAGTGCGCTATCTTGCTCGCCCCGGTCGGCAAACATCGGATCGTTATGTGAGGTTGGCCTCTTCCAAGGCCACTCAGCCGCCCTCTTCCTCGCACTCACTGGCGTGCAGAAGACGACGTACGCTCATTGCCCCTGATGGCCTCTGATAGCTCATTGCCTCTGACGGCCTTGATGACTTCTGATGCCCTCTGATGGCCTCTGATGGTCACTGATCGGCTCTCAAGCCTCTCAGATGACCTCGCAGATGACCTCTGATGACCTCTCTCATCAGGTACCTGATGGCCTCTGATGGCCTCTGATGACCTCCCTCATCCACTGATGGCCTCTGATGACCTCCCTCATCCACTGATTGCCTCTGATGACCTCCCTCATCAGGTACCTGAGCGTGGACCCTCAAGAGTTTGCCTTCTCGCCAGGTGAAAATCTCCTTGATGGCCTGCTGATGACCTCCTGATGACCTCCTGATGACCTCCTGATGACGTCGTGATGACGTCGTGATGATGTTCCAATGACATGTCCATCGCCCTCTACCCGCAGCGGTGCTCCGCTTCCTCAGCGCTCGCTTCCCTGGGCGCACCACCTTCATCAAGGGCTTCAGCGACCATGAGCTCGACGCCACGAAGTCGCCCGCGATGCTTCACTGCGATGTGTGGTCGATTGATGGCGTGCATAGCCCTCAGGCCGTGTCTCGTGCGTCACTAATTGACCCTTGAGTGACCCTTGAGTGACCCTTGAGTGACCCTTGAGTGACGCTTGATTGACCTTGATGGCGTTACATGGCCCCGACCCCCGAGGGCACAGTGTCTCGGGAACCCCGGCCTCGGATGTGAATGGCCCTCGGGTGTGAATGCTCCCCTGGCTCTGCAGCTGACCATTGTTCCGTGGGATCGATCCCTGACCGCGCTCGCATTCACACCTGTATCTTCATTCACACCTGTACCCTCAGGCGACGTGCGGAACGCGCTGCTGGCTTCGCCGAAAGTGTCGACCATCTTGGTGGATGACCTCACCGATAAGCTCACTACGGCGCGTAGGCATGATTTGGACTCGCTTAGGTGAGTGCCGCTGATGACCATTGATGACCACTGATGACCACTGATGACAGCTGATAGCCAATGATGACCGCTGTTGACTTCACATTCCCCGACGCCATTCGTTCACAGGGGCTGCCGCACCGCTGTGGACGCCTGGGAGCTCGCCAAGCACAATCTCGGCACGGCGTTTGTGAGCACGTGCTACATTCCAAGTCGCAAGTTCGGCACCTCCGGTTATTGCAGCTCCTGGTGCGTCGCGCATTCGCGGCACTCATACAATGCGTTGCGTTGATCAGGGGATCCGGCACCGGCCCATGAACAGACGGCCGTTGGGATCATCCGTTGGGATCATCCGTTGGGATCATACGTTGGGATCATACGTTGGGATCATACGTTGGGATCATACGTTGGGATCATACGTTGGGATCATACGTTGGGATCATACGTTGCGTTGAGTTGCACCTGTCCAACAACGGCAATTTCTACGAATGAGGTGTGTAATTCACCCGATTGGTGAATTCAGATGCGCTGGGTCGCTCAGTCTCGCAGTCTCGCCGGCTTCGAGCAACCCACAGTCTCGCAGTCTCGCAGTCTCGCCGGCTTCAAGCGACCCGCTCGACGCCAGCAGCGTGCCCAATTTCTATCCGTGAGCGCTGATCCAGAAATCGGTAGCACCTCCGCCTCACCCGCCCTTATCGGCGCTTTGTGAAATCGCGGTTTCTGAGACCCTGTCTCGGAAGAAAGAGGCTAGAGGCTCTCCGCTGGGCCCTGGGGACGGTATGGGGACGGAGGCAGGGCCCAGGCACCAGGGACGAGGGTCAACGCGTCCGGAGGGACGTTGGGTCGCGATACTGTTGCGCGACCGTAACACCATAATGTGGAAGTAGACTTGTCTGAAAACAATCACGAATTTCCACGGGTCCGTTCCTTACACTGATGATGGGGGGATTCCTCGGCGGTGCCGATCAGAAGTGAGAAGAGGGGGGGCCGCGGTATCTTACCGGTACTCATGTCAGCACCTTCTTTGTTACAAGGCACGCCACTGCTCGAGGAAGAGAGGCCCAGCCAGTCTGCTGCCCACGAGCACCGCCCAATTGGCCAGCTCGCCCTGCTTGGCGTAGTGTTCTTCAACATTTGTGGGAGTCCTATCGGGTCGGAAGGCGTGATAGCAGCCTTTGGGCCGATAGGTGGGCTCAGCGCATTCCTCGTGATGGCTCTCTGCTTCTCGGTTCCGCAGTCGATGGTCACCGCCGAGCTGTCCACTGCATTCCCTTATAATGGTGGCTACAGTCTCTGGGTGCAAGCAGCCTGGGGGCCGTTTTGGGGGATACAGCAGTCTTACTATTCGTGGTGCTCTGGTGTCGTGGACTCCGCAATCTACCCTGTGCTCTTGTACTCGTGTATCAAGAATCTCTTTGACGGCCTAGGTGGCGACGTAGTTTCCGTCAACGAAACCAGCTGCCCCGCGCGCACCTACGGCAATGACTCCTACTCCTACGACGCATACGAGCCTGGCAGTGGCGGCGAGCACCATGGCGACGACGAGGAAGACCTGCCATTCTTGCTGACGTGCTTGTTACCCCTCAGCACGGGCTGCCTGCAAGAGTACGGCATCAAGCTCGGCATCCTCGCCATCTTCGTGCTACCGAATTACATCTCATCCGCGCTCGTCGGGCATTGCCTTACGCTGGCATTCGCGGTGTCCACGCTGCCCTACTTTGCCTTGGTCGCATGTGCACTCGGCCAATGGAAGGTCGCCAACTTCGTGAAGCAGCCCGCGAAACTCAGCGCCTCGGCGGCTACTGTTGGGTTCACTACCCTGTACTGGAACCTCTCCGGCTTCGATTGCGCGTCGACGATTGCTGGCGAGGTCTTTGAGCCCTCAAAGACGTATCCGCGTGCCCTCTTCTCTTCACTAGCCGTCATCCTCTTGACGTATTCACTGCCGGGCTTCGCAGCCTCTGGTGCGGATGCGGGCTGGGACTGCTGGGAGGACGGCTCGTACGTCACCGTGGCCTTCAATGTCGCGGGCAGCTGGCTAGCGCTTTGGATCTCCATCACAGTCGCTGTGTCAAACTGGGGTCTCTTTGCTTCGCAACTGCTTGAGGATTCCCATCAGCTACTTGGAATGGCCGAAGTCGGGCTGTTGCCGCGATTCTTCGCGACCCGAGGCTGTAGTGGGACGCCAGTCGTTGCCATCACCGTGCAGGCGACGATTGTTGCGCTGATGATCTCTCTCGACTTCAACTCGATCTTGTGCATCGACAACTTCTTCTCCTCGCTGCAAGCCCTTCTCGAGTTCTCCTCTGTCGTCAAGCTGCGAATGTCGCGGCCTGAGATGGAAAGACCCTACCGCATTCCCCTTGGAACGGTCGGCCTCGCTCTCTTCATTATTCCCCCGTGCCTCGTCTCCATCACGATGGGCATCATTACTCTCACGTCATCCCAAGCCATCACCGTCCTGGTTGGCGTGGCCGGCGGGGGGTTGATCTACATACCCTTCTTCCTGGCGACCAACAAGGAGAAGCTCGATGAGGAAAAGATCGTGCGCCGCGCCTCTTCCGTTGCCCCCTCCCCGGCACGGGGCGCACTCCTCCGAGCTGCTTCTTCGACGACTGCTGGTGTGGTGCTACTGCGGAGCCGCGATCCTTCGCGCGTAAGCGGCAGTTCACGCCGCAACAGCTTCGTCGTTGAGTACGCGTCCACACGTGAATTAGGGAGGGCGGCGGCGGACGTCCCAAACTGCTCTGCTCGAAGCTCTCTCGAGAACCTGGCAGATTATGTAGAAGTTTCATGAGGAAACTCCCGCGGAACAAACACGTCGAGGTTCGAGGCGCCAGCCGCCACCGGGCCAACCTCGAACCCCTGTGGAGAGCGAGTAGGCGAGTGCGTGGTCGTCGGTCCGGTCGTGCGAGCTCCCGCCCGTCGGGCACCGTAAGGGCACCGCTGTGTGTACATCTTCAGTGTTCGAGTCTATCAAATATATATCCTGTTCCTCAACCCTACTACTCCAGCCACTTTCCAAGCACAAGCGGAGGCAGCATACCCTGCATCCACTTGGGAAGGTTGGGTGACTCCTCTATCTCCTCAAAACCAAGGTCCCTGTACAGAGTTATCGCGGGCACGTTGGTGCGATCGACCTCGAGCGAGATCAAGGAGACGCCCTGCTTGACAGTCTCCGTTTCGACGGCCGTCATCAGCTGGCGTGCGATGCCCTGCCGTCGGCGCGACTCGGCTACCCAGAGGTTTCGAAGCAGTAGCCGCCGTGGCAAGTCGGGAGCCGTCGAACGACGACCGCGACCGGCTGCGATCGGTATCAGGTCGGCAGTTCCGACGACAGCCACGGCTGCGGCTGAGTCGTCGGTGGCGATGAGCACGGTCGCATTGTCGCGGATGGCCGTGCCGAGCCGCGCTTCGACACGCCGCGCGTGTGCAGTTTCGGGATCAAACTTGACCTTCTGTCCCATGAACCCGGTGGTGCCGTCTTCAACCACGAATTGTGTTGGCGCGCGGATGTCGCAAATAGCAGCTGCGTCGGCACGATTTCTTAGATCAGCCTTACGCACGGAGATCGCGAGCGATAAGCACAGCGGCGCGAACAGGACAGACGTCGACATACATGTAACCGTGGCCCACACGTGATGCTGGTGGCTCTTCCCAATTCATGGGAAACGTGAGTCTAGACTTGACAAGGTCCTCCTATAATAGTTCAGTTCAGTACTGTAAACTTGGTCGCGTAGGTTGGTGATTGCAGGTTCATCAAACTACACAAAGGCAGCCTGGTGAGCGCGACATCCCGGTCCCTGCTAAAGCTAGACCAGGCTCTGAATCGCGGTGGGTGGGCGGGA
>Ga0210244_100110_pt1 | contig 65393 bp, 48 predicted proteins | sample ChrtobMetaP3_0mM_FD_155473 | JGI IMG/M metagenome (GOLD analysis project Ga0210244, IMG submission 155473) | Chrysochromulina tobin associated microbial communities from unialgal haptophyte culture, Seattle, Washington, United States - P3_0mM | ecosystem: Host-associated > Algae > Haptophytes >...
GTGGCATTGTGCGTCGCAGATGTGGCATTCTGCGCGCGCAGATGTGGCATTGTGCGTCGCAGATGCATCGCATTTGCGCGCAGTTGCGACGGTTTCTCGGCGCTCGGCGACGGTTTTTCGGCGCTCGAGCGACGGTTTTTCGGCGCTCGTGCGACGTCATCTGCGACAAAGTCTTCTCTGACCCCAAAGTCTTCTCTGACCGACCCTTCCTACGGCTTCCTTGAAAGCATGGTCGCTCGACATGGACGCCTCTCGCAAAAGACGAGACAAGTCAAGTCAAGGCAAGTCAAGTCAAGTAACATGAAGTACAAAGACGAGAAAACCCATTGGTTGTGAACTCACGTGTGTCCTCTCACACTTGCTCTTCCTCAGAAATGCACGGCGAGTACGGCTCCGAGAACGAGATGATACGAATCATTGATCCTTCCATCCTTCCATGTGAAAATGTACATGTAGACTGCGAAACGCAATTGGCGAAACGGCGTTCGGTCAGGTTCGTCGAGGTTCGGTCAGCCTTCGGTCAGCGTTCGGTCCGCGTGACCGGAAAACGAAGTCGCGGTTGACGCCACAAGGCGCTCGAATTCCTTCCGGTAGATCCGGTATTACCGTACAGTAAGACACCGCGGGGGATCAACAGCTGCACTGTCCCGTACTCCCGTTATGAAGTCCAAAATGAACTTCATTACTTGTATGTGGACTCTATTCATAAAGCAGCTAAAATGAAGCCCACGGCTTCATAACGCAGCGTTAGGAAGCCGTTATGTAGGCTCTGCTTCGTATCGCTCGGCGTTTTCATGGCCGCGTTATGATAACGGCTTCATAAGTTAAAATGAAGCCGTTACGAAGCGGCGCTTCGTAACCTCGGCTTCATAATGGGATTATGAGGCACTTCATAACCTTGGTGATTTTCTCTTTTGGCGCGTGGCTTGCAAACACATGTCGATCAAAACCCAGTGCTCTTTAACCCCCTGGCGAAACTTTTCCGCAATTTCCTCAAAACCGAGACTGGTGCCGTGGTGGAGAAGTTGCTTTGAGTGAAGAACGCCGTGCGCGTCGCCAAGATGACCCCTGAAGATGGCAGGCTGCTCGGCGCACTCTTTGCGAGCTGCGCCAACTAGGCCGCCGGGGGCGAGCACGAGGCGCAGCGAGGAGCATCGATCAACAACACAACAAGGCGACGCTCCTGTTGATGGCCACGGAGCACACGCCCCAGACCATCCACGCCGACGACGTCGTGCAGTCCCTGGCCATCATCTACAACGCCTCGAAGGTGCCTGTCATACATGGGCCCCGAGTTCCTCAACCATGAGCCTGTCACTCCCCGTCATCCTAACAGGGGTTGGGATCCAGCCGACGACAGACCAAGGAAAGACGGTTATTACGCGAGAGTACTCCCTTGATTGTCGTGGACGAGGGTACTCCCTTGATTCTCGAAGAAATGGCCACTGTCAGAGCGCGAGCTGGGCTAGAGCTGGGCGTGCGTGTGCTGCATTCGTGACGCGCTGCTATCCCTACAGAAGCCCACCGTCCAAACCGCCGTGCTCACCATCGGCTCCCACGTCCCTGCGATCCGCCGTGCTTCCCAGCGACCGCATGGTGGCTCCGGCCGCCGCTGCCTGAACCGAGCACGAGCACGATCCACCTCGTAACACCAGGTCGCAAGCAGGATGCGCGCACGCCGTCCGTGGCTCTGCCGCGCGCTCCCGGCACCGACCCCGCTGCTCGCACCTGCCACGGTCAGGGCCCACCCATAGCCCACCCACGCCGTTCACGGGGGCGTACCCCAGATTCCGAGACGATCATACGCCCCGGATACCTGCACCGGAGGCGCCCACGCTCGTCCTCGGACCTGTGGACGCGAATCGGGTACTCTAGACGTGTCGCAGCGACTTGCATTCCAAATGGGCGAGTCGCCAGCACATGGCCAGCGTCCCAAGCCCAACGTCAAGAGGCCACCAAGCCGTCGTCGGCACGCTCTTGGTGACTTCCTATCCACGATCAAGACACTAGGCATTGCGTCATGGAGACTAAGGGGGGGGCGGGGGCGAAAGTCACTCCGGCACCGCCTTTCTCACAATAACTCACGGGCCGTCACGCGCTCGGCCAAGTAAAGGGTGCTCCATGTCCGTCGGGAGAGCAACGACGGAGCGCAACCAAGCGGCGCTATGTCGCGTCGGACGTGCCCTCCCCCCCCCTTTTCCCCTGTTGCATGCTGGTTTTGGCTTTTGGGTGTGCATGCCGGAAGTTCGCCGAAACGGGAGGCGTTCCGAGGCACCCCTGGCCGACCCGGTAGCGATGCCGCTGCTGCGAGGTCGGTTGGTTGGATGCGCTAGCCGAGCCACGACGATCCGTCTGATTTCCTCCGACACCACATCCTTCTCGACGAACCCGCTTGCTGCCTACCGACGGGCGAGCCGCCGCGCGCCGCTCGCCACGGCGTTTGCAACCTGCTGGTTCAAAGGATCGGCCAGCGACGTGATCGCGCAGACACAGCTGGAGAAATCGGAGCGCGTCGACTGGCGGCGAAACTTTGCATTTGGCTTCTTCTCCGCTGCATACCTTGGCATCGGTCAGCACTTGGTCTACAACATAGCCTTCACTCGCATCTTCGGCACGAGCACGGACCTGATCACCGCGCTCCAAAAGGTGGCCGCAGACAGCGCGGTCCACGTGCCCATGATTTATCTACCGCTCTACTACGCGTTCAAGGCGGTCGCGCTGGGCGAGGGCGAGGGCACCGCGATGAGCGGGCTCGAGCAGTACTGCGACGACTTTTGGCCAGTGATGACGACATACGTGTCGATGTGGCCTGTGGTGCACCTGATCTCGTTCACGGTGATGCCCGTCGAGCTGCGCATTGGCTTCGTCGCATGCGTCTCGTTCTGCTGGCTCATCTACCTCTCGCATACCTCTCACGGCCTTGACGGTCGCCCTGGCCGAGCTCGTGTGCTCGGGGATGATGGGGCACATGCGCGGATGGGTGAACAGAGTGACGATGTGGCGGGCTCCCCCTCTTAAAGCGACCGGATGAAACGCATACGGCTACAATTGATGCTTGTGGAGTACTCTCCTCTTGTGGATTCTCTCAAGAGATAATATAAGTGCGTGTCTCGGGCACGGGGTGTCCGCTGTCCGGTCGTTGACCAATGTCGTAGACTACACCGGATTGACTCGTTGAAGTCGTTGTAGTTGCTCCGGTTCTCGCACATACGTTCATACCGTTCACAAAGTGGGGTGTTTTAATCCTTGGGCAGCGGAACACCTCCCATGAACACCTCCTGAAAGCCGAAAAACTTCGCGCACCGCGCGGCGCGGCTTACAACGCGCCGAGAGGCTCCTTAGACCAGCTTAACGCGTTAATGATGCGCTTCGAGTACGGTAGTCAGACGGGTTGTGCGCTACCGCTCCGAGCTACCGTTACCCACACTCACGCCACCGCCCGAACCATCACCATCACCATCGGCATCTTCGCCTTCTGCGCGCGTGGAGCTCGATGGCTGCAAGTGCGACGGCGGCGGCCAGTAGTCCAGACGATCGGGCTGCACGGCGCCGCCGCCGCCGTCGAGCTCATCAATCCAGCCCGCCCGGGCGCGCGGGAAGGCGTCGCAGTAGGGCACGTACGGCTTCAGGTCGAGCACCGGAGTGCCGTCGAGAATGTCGAGACCCTTGACAACCACGCGGCCACGCTGCACGTCCACGTGCACGATCTCGAGCGCCGACAGGCCAATTTGGTTGGGACGGTGCGGCGCGCGCGTGGCGAAGAGCCCGAAGCGCTGCCCCTTGGGCCCTCGCGGCGGCGTCACCATGGCCTTCCAGCCGTGGTTGAGATGCGCGTGCCAGATGATCCACAGATGCGAGAAGCCTTCTAAGTCGCGAAGCGCCTCCTTGTAGGGAAAGTCGCGCCGAAGCACGATGGTGCCCTCTTGGGCGACGCCGCCCATCGTGTAATTTGTCACGACTGCCTGCCGCGGCGTTCCGAAGCGCTCCTTGTATGGCGATTCGACGTGGCCGATCGGGCGCATCGTCAGGTCCTGCTGGCTCAGGTCTTGGAAGGCGGTGGTGTACTCGCGAGGCGGCCTTTCCGACCGTGGGTCGGCCGCGCTCAAGGCACGCACGGCTGCCGTGCGCGTCGCCGGTCGAATCAAACAAGTCGGGCGCGAGAAGAGCGAGCGAGTGAGGGGTAGAAGGAGCGCGAGTCGCATGGCTTCAAAGTCAAGTCACGTCAAGAAGCAATCTGTGTGTCCATCGCGACTTCTCCTCAGAACAGGACTCTTGACATTAGAACGAAAATAGCAGAGCGGTTTCACAGGCGCGAAAATCCCTCGTGTTAGACCGGCCTGCGACGTCCTTCCTCGGCAGCACACGCGCGTGCATTTTACATGTCGGAGCGCCGCGCCAAGTTCCACACGGCGCCGGGAAGGTTACGCACGTACGGCACCAAGCGCGACGTGCCCACTGTCTGGGACCTTTTTGATAACCCTCGCGACCCTCGAGCGGACTCTCCATCCACGGTGGACGACGAGAGCCCGCAGGAGAGCAACCCGCCGTTGCTCTCCTCCTCGTGGTCATCCGAGGGTTCCGAGCTCGTCGTCGAGAGGGGAGGCAGCTGGCCGCGCATACGCAAGCAGCGCACCGGCGCGAACCACTCGATGAGCCTCTTCGATGTCGCCGAGGCGCTCGAGCAACAGCACCTCTACATGAAGCACTCGGCACCGGCCGCGCTCCACCTGCAGCCCATGGCTGCAACATTTGCGGACGATTCGGCCATGGACGAGGAGATGTCCCAACTGGCGGCCCTGGTGGCGGCCGAGCGGGACGCGCAGGACGCCGACGCGTCGCTGTCGGGCGTGTCCGGGGAATCGTTTGTGGACGCCGTCTTCAGCGACATCTTGTTGCCCGCGCCGGCCGCCGCGCCGGCCGCAATTGGCGCGCCCGCCGCGCCCGCCGCGCCCGCCGCGCCCGCCGCGCCCGCCGCGCCCGCCGCGCCCGCCGCGCCCGCCGCGCCCGCCGCGCCCGCCGCGCCCGCCGCGCCCGCCGCGCCCGCCGCGCCCGCCGCGCCCGCCGCGCCCGCCGCGCCCGCCGCGCCCGCCACGTCCGCCACGTCCACCGCGCCCGCCACGCTCGCCGCTCCGTCCAAGCCGGCGGCAGCTTTCGCGATGAGGCGCAAGCCAACGGCTAACGAGCTCGCTTTGCTGGAGGCCATCGCCGCTGACGAGGCGGCCGCGGCGGCCGAGGTCGAGGCGCACGAGGCCACGAGGCGCGCGGAGGCGGCCAAGGCGAAGGCAAAGGCCGCCCAACCGCGCGCCTTCCAACAACAGTCGATGTACCCGCCGCTGCGGCCGGCGCACTTGATGTCGGCCGCCGCCGCCCCCCCGGCGAAGAATCCCCACAGACCCCATGCCGGCACGAATCCCTACAGACCCCATGCTGGCACGACCTCCGAGGCTTTGTATGCCATGCCAGCATTTGAATGGGTCTGCCATGGCATGGATGAGGACGCTGGCGTGGCTCTGCCGGCCGCGGCGCCCACGCAGAGCGGAGCGGCGCTCGGGGCGCCGCCCGTGCACCTCGCGGGTGCATTCACGCACCCGACCCCTGCCATGCTCCATCGCCGTCCCGGGCTCACCATCGGGCAGCCGTTGAACGGGCGCCCCGATGAAGACGAGCCTGACGAAGCCAACCTCGATCTCGCGTTCGATCTCCCGCTCGATCTCCCGCTCGATCTCGCGCTGGGCGTGCCGCACGGCGCTCATGACGGGTATGGGCCGCACAATCCCCGTCATGACGGGTATGGGCCGCACAATCCCCGTCATGACGGGTATGGGCAGCACAATCCCCGTCATGACGGGTATGGGCCGCACAATCCCCGTCATGACGGGTATGGGCCGCACAATCCCCGTCATGACGGGTATGGGCCGCACAATCCCCGTCATGACGGGTATGGGCCGCACAATCCCCGTAACAAATACGACGCCTCATACGACGCCCTGCCGATTGCTCACAGCTGCAGCTATCTCCCCGGGCAAGTGCTCGCGCCAACCACGGCGCCCTATGCCTCGCTACAGCTGCCGCCAGCCGCCACCGCTCCGCCCTCGACCGCCCCCTCGTTCGGCGCAACCCCACAGGGCAGTCTCCTAAATAGGCAGCTGGCGTTGGGCCTCAAACCCGCTCGAAACGGCGCCGAGCGCAAAGAGTGGTCAGACCTCGAGGACTGCATCATCCAGCGCGCGGTGCAGGAGCACGGGTGCTGCTGGCGCAAGATTGCCGTCGAACTGCCTGGTCGCTCGGACGACGCTGTGCGTAACCGCTGGTTCCGTCTTCAACAGGCCGCCTCTACCAGAGACGCCGCCCCCAGAGACACCCCTGCAGGCTGCAGAGAGAAGGTCGGCTCCCTTGATCTCCCTTGATCTCCCTTGATCTCCCCCCGACGATCTGCAGGCTGCAGAGAGAAGGTCGGCGGGCAGACGATGGCGCCCACCATGGCGCTGCCCGACGCTCTACCGCCCTTGACCTCCCTCCCTTGATCTCCCTTGATCTCCCTCGTGACCTCCCTCCCTTGATCTCCCTTGATCTCCCTTGACCTCCCTCCCCCGATTCGCTATCTCCCCCCGCCAGGCCGGCGACGTCGGTGGGAGCGTGCTCGTCGAGGTGGCCGACGACGGCGTCGCCGCGCCGGCGCCCGCTGCCGAGGCACCGGCCGAGGCGGGCGGCATGGCGATGGCGCCCACGATGGCGCCTGGCATCGCCAGCGGCGCGACAATGGGCGCCCACCATGGCGCGACCCTCGGTGCGAGCTTGCCCTCGGCATCAGCGCGCCGTGGCCACGTAGCGGAGAGTGTCGCCATCCGAGCCGCCGAGCCCCGGGTCTCTTGGTCCAAGGCCGAAGATGACGCCATCCTGAGCTTAGTCGCGGAGCTAGGCCATAAATGGAGTAAACTCGCCGATCGGCTACCTGGTCGCACTGAGCACGCCATCCGCAACCGCTTTCATCGGCTACAGAACATTTACGAGGACCGGCAGCGGCGGCAGCAGCTGGTCCTCGCGCCCGGCCGACCGTTGAACTACGTCCCTGGGATGACGGGCGCGTGGTCTTATGGCGACTCGCCCTCGACGACCGACGGCTTCACGACCGCGGGCTTTGATTCGCCATTGGGCGGCGCCTTTGCCGCCTCTACTGGCAGCCAGTACAACCATTGAACTCGCGCGCATGGCTTGGGACCTTCCGGGATGCACACTTTGCACCGGGCGTACGATGGACCGGGGCGATCAGGCTGGATGGAACAGCCAAAGGCATAATGTACCACAGATGGCATGTGTTACGGGCGTGTGGCATATGCCACTGTGACGACTGACCTCTGACGTGGCGCATGTGTATGTATTACGCGTTACAGTTAGGTTGTTGATGGTATTGATCGGATGCATGATTACATTGTACCTCTGCGATGTCGGTTCCGCGTTACCCGTTAGGCTGTAATATATCCTCAGTAAGTTTCAAGTTCTGAGTTCTGTAATATATCCTCGCCTGATGTTTGCCAATTGGATGTTGCATCCTTCGGACGGTGTTGGGCCGCCCTCATTCGTCCGGTTTTATGTTGCCGTTTACATAAACGCCCGTTGTTCGCCGTTCCTTCATGGTTCTTTTTGGGGTGTGAAGATTCGTTTTCGCGGTGTGATGACGTCGCTTGTGTTCATGCGCGACGACAAAACTGATTACCCTTCGCTCGTCAAGAAGAAGAAGAAGAAGAAGAAGAAGTAGAAGAAGAACGGCCTCGTGCGGCGATGATGATCGTAGTTGTCTTGTTTGCTCTCTCCGCACTCGTCGGCACGCTCGTGATGATCGTTGCGGCAGCCGTGCTGCTCCCATGGCCCACTCGCTTCACGCTCAAACTCTACCGCACCATCGTGGCCATCGTGCAGCGCAGCTGGCTCACGCTGGCCGTCGCACTCATCGAGCTGATGGGACGCGTGCAAGTGACCGTGAGCGGGACGCTGCAGCCTCCGAGTAGCGAGCGCGCCACGATCATCATCTGCAACCACCACTGCCGCGTCGACTGGCTGTTCCTGTGGTGCCTCTGCGCGCGCATGCGCTGGCTTCGGGCGCTCACGATCATGCTCAAAGGTCCGCTCAAGAAGGTTCCCCTCTTCGGCTGGGCATGCCAGGCGTTCCACTTCATCTTCCTCTCGCGCAACGACCGGCAGGGCGACCTGTCGACGATCGAGCATGTGTGCCAGCACCTCGTGGCGCTCGGAGGCGACCCGCCCGTCGTGCTCTGCTTCCCAGAGGGTACCGACCTTTCGCCGGAGAACGTGGCGCGCTCGAAGACTTTCGCCGCGAGTAAGGGGCTTCCTGTGATGGAGCATTTGCTCAACCCGAGAACCGCGGGCTTTGCATCGACCGTACGTGCGCTCGGTGCCCAACTCGACGCGGTCTACGACGTCACCATCACCTACACGAGCCACGAGGCGATGGGCTCGAAATGGGGCTCCGACCCTCGGCCCAATGAGAAGGCCATCTTCATGAATGGGTACTGGCCACGTGCGGTGACCTTCCATGTGGAGCGAACACCCGTAGCTGAGCTGCTCCGCGACGGCGACACAGACGAAGCGCTCGGTGCCTGGCTGCGGCGCGCGTGGGCGGCAAAGGAGGCGCGGCTCGCCAAGGCAAGCGCGGCGCCCGGAACGGCGCCACTTCCGCCACTCGCCGCTTCGTCAATCTCGCACGGCGTGGTGATGGAGTTGGCGGGCGCCGTGGTGGGCTGGGCGGTTGTCGCGCTCTTACTCGCCTACGCGCTCGCCACGGCGCCTCTTCTCGGGTTCGGGCTCATTGCCGTTGGCTGTGCGGGCTGGGCGACGGTGACGCAGTGCTGTGGGGGCTTGGGTGAGCTCGAGCGGCGGTTGCATGGACAGTCGGTGCGGAGTGCAGTGGCGGCGGTCGCGAAGCGTTCGTGAGCGTGCCCCGGAGCTCGCTCAACCATTCAGTCGCGGTCGTGTGTCCTGCGTTCCGTCCACACAGCCCACAGCGCGACGTGGCGTGTCGTCAGGGTCCGGGGTCTCCTGTCGCGCGTGTGCGGTGTATCGTCAATCGTGGCGTGATCGGTTCTGACGCTTGTGAGGTGCTATGACTCGTCTGGCATCGGAGTGCAAGCGCGTGCTCGAGGGAATGTTCGCGGTGCAGTGCTTGTAAGCCGTGAGTCTCTTATACATATCAACTCACAAGCTCAACAAATTTTCGTTCGAGCCGCAGCGTGTACGCATCAAGCTGCTCCACAGCGCATTCGAGCTCGCCCACCTGGGCCTCGAGCACGTCGATCTGCGCGAGCTGCGGCTGGATGTCGTTCGTCTTGGACTGTAAGCGCTCCGCAAACGCGACCAAACCTGATGAATACTCGGCCATCTCCCTGTATCGCGCGGCGGCCGCGAGATTCATCGACTCGAGCAGGCGGTAGTCCTCGATTGACATCTCCGCCTCGCCCGCCACGTAGGCAGCAAGCTTGTTGAGCATCTCCTCGATGGGGGCCGTTGCGAACTCTGCCGGAGGCGGCGTGTGATGTGACCCCGACGACGCCTCGGAGGCCGGCGGCACGGTCGTCGAGCTGCTCGTGGGCGGGCGCTCCATAGAAGAGCGATATGCAAGACAAGTCAAGTCAAGTAATAAGCGGATTCCTCTTCCGTCCCGTTTCAAACCTGACACGCGCAGCGCAGGCTCCTTGCGCTCGGTGAGCGTCGGAGATAAAAAGGCGAGCTTTGTTCGAAGCTGTAGACGAGTAGCTGTAGGACTTCTCGATGCGGCCACGAGCGCCAGGCCTAAGCCGGCTACATCGCCTCGTCGCACTGCTCGTGCTCACGATGCTGCTGCTGCTGCTGCTGCTGGGCTTCTCCTCGTCACTAGGTAGCTCACAGAGCTGGTCAACGCGTCCGGCACGTGCTACGATCGGAGATACCGATGGCAGTTTCACCACCGTCTACGACGACAATAACCCTTCCGAGCCGCTGGTGCAATACGCAGACGTGTGCGATACGCCCGAATTCGCGCCGGGTGCGCTGCAGCTCAACGTGACCATAATCGCCTTCGCGTGGCGCCGGATGCCCTCCCTGGTGCGCCTCATCACGTCGCTCAAGCGCGCGCGCTACTGCAACCGGACGGTGCCGCTCCGCATGGTCCTTGACAGCGGCGCGCTGCCGGAGGTGGTCGACTTCGTGCGCGGACTGGACTGGCCGTACGGCCCGAAGGAGGTGGTCGAGTTCGACCGCCCGATGGGCATCCGTGGCATGTGGATCAACAGCTCGCGCGCGGACGACCTACGAGACGACGAGCACGTGCTTCCGCTCGAGGATGACATCGAAGTCTCTCCGCTCTTCTACTGGTGGCTGCTGCGGGCGGCGAGCGCGTACGGCGACTTCGACGACGGGCGCGCGATGCGCGCGAAGCGCCTCGTGGGCGTCAGCCTGTACACGCCGCGCCTCAATGAGATCGTCTACCCGCAGGTGCGATGGCTGCCCGACAAGGCGACCGCGGCGAACGCCTTTCTGCTGCAGGTGCCGTGCTCGTGGGGCGCTCTGTACCTCGGCTCGATGTGGCGCGACTTCGTGCGCTTCTACCGCGCGCGCGCGCGCCCGCCCTTTTTCAACTTCACGCAGGAGGCCCATCAGCGTGGCGTGGGTAAGAACCGCGAGCCGCTCGGAGACCCGGCGGTGCTGCTGCCGCGCTCGCGCTCCAACGTGTGGCCGCGCTCGTGGAAGCGCTTCATGGTTGACTACATGTACGGCCGAGGCTATGTGATGCTCTACCCGAACATGAGGCACCAGCAGGTGGGCTCTCCCTGGATCGCCCTTGATCTCCTTTGATCTCCTTTGATCTCCCTGGATCGCCTTTGATCTCCCTGGATCGCCCTTGATCTCCCTGGATCTCCCTTGATCTCCCTTGATCTCCCTGGAGTGCCCTTGATTACTCTTCACCGTTGAGAGTCGGCTGGACGTTCTGCCGCAGGCCTTCTCGACGACCTACATGGAACGAGGGGACCATACCGGCACAGATGGGGTGAGGCAGGCGATCACCGACGCGCTGCGCACCGACCTGGACGAGCTCAAGACGACGCCTCTACTCTCCGAGCTCGAGCTCGTCGAGGTTCGTCAAATGCCAACGTGCTTCGTGAAATGCCCGCTCGCATGCAAGTGCTCACCATAGCGCCCCGCCCCTCTCCCCACAGGTGGCCAACGTGCTTCGTCAAATGCCCGCGCACGAAGAGCTGCCAACCTTCGATCTGCACCACCAGCGCCGTACCCTCCCAGCTCTCATCACGCAGGGCTTCTCCTTTTCGGAGAATATCCGATGGTGGGGCGCACGGTACGCGACGAGCGCGCCGACGCCCGCCGAGAAGGAGCGCATCGTCGAGGAATACGCGGCCCTCGCCGCCCTCTGGTCAGGGATGCAACTTGAGTACACACCGCAACTTGAGTACTCCACCGCCCGCGACGTGTCCGGCGACGGCGCCGTCGCCAGCCGAGGCGCCGTCGTGGGCGGCGGTCGCGGAAGCAGCAGCAGTACCAGCAGCAGCAGCAGGAGTACCAGCAGCAGCAGCAGTAGCAGCAGTAGCAGTAGCAGCAGCAGTAGCAGCAGCAGTAGCAGCAGCAGCAGCAGTACCAGCAGCGCCAGCGCCCGCGGCAGCGCGTCCATCGCCCTCGGCGGCGTCGGCTGCGCATTGGATGATCTCGATGCCCAGATCGCCCTTTTGCCCTCGAGCCGCGCCCGAGACGGCGCGCGCGACGGCGCGGGCGGCGGCGCCCGTGACGGCGCGGCGCTCGGGACGACGCTCGGTGGCTTGCGTCGCCCGCCCGTAACAGGCGCCGCCACGGGCGCCGCCACGGGCGCCGTCACGGGCAGCTCGGCTCGCCGTTACCTTGTCTACCAGCCTCACAGCGGGCTCGGCGAATGGTTCGTCAGCCTCAAAAATGCGCTCGCGATCGCGCGTAGTCTTGGGCGCGCACTCGTGGTGCCCCACCTGCTCCTCGACGGCAGCCTGCAGCAGCTCGCGCGCTACTCGAGATTGTTCGAGATGGGCTCGCTGCTCGCGCTCTCTCCTGGGGCGCTCGAGATGGCCGAATTCCTCGCGCTCGGGCTGCGCCCCACGCGCTTGGTGATGCTGCACGCCAAGGACCCTCGCCTGCTGCCCTCGCGCACCTACTTTGACAACGTCCTCGGCTGGGCGAATGTGTGCACGCTCCACGTGTCGTCACAGATGGCCTCCTCGCCCAGCATGCACGTGCTCACCACGGCGCGCCCCGTCCCTCGTTTTCACAGGTGAGCGAGGTGCACGTGTCTTCACAGATGGGCTCCTCGTTCGACTACCAGCGCCTGTACGGCGCGTGCCGAGATCGGGTGCTCGCAATCTCGCACTTCTACGCCGCCTTCGATGGGTTCCACAGCTTGGACGGGCGCACGATGGGGGATGAGGTTGGTAATCAGACGCCATCAGCCTCCATCTCGGACGGGCGCACGATTGGGGACGAGGTTGCATCTCGTGACCAACTCATGCGGATCTCCGCACGATCTCGGGCGGATCTCGCATGGTGGGCAAGCATCGGCACCCTTCTATGGAGCGAAACCGCCGAGGTGCACGCTGCCGCAGCGGCGGTGACCAAGCAGTTACGACTCGCCACCCGCCGGTACTCGTGCGTGCATCTGTCCGACTTGGACGCGGCCGTGCTCACCACATCGGCGTGGACGAAACTCGAGGCGCTCACCGACCTCGCGCAGCCAGCGGCGCAGTCGCGCCCGTTTTCGGCCGAGGTCCTCGAGAACGGAGAGATGGCCATCGAGGTTCGTCAATTGGGCCATGACGGCGCCTCATCGAGTTTCGTCTCTTCGGATCCGTACCATGGCCGACTGCCCTCGTCTGTGTGCGACGGGTACGCTGCCGACGCCGAGCTCTGATGAGCTCTGATGACCTCTGATTGCATCCCTCATCGGGTACGCTGCCGAAGCCGAGCTCTGATGAGCACTGATGATGAGCGACCTCTGATGAGCGAGGATGGCCACTGATGACCTCTGATGACACCTCTGATGACCACTGATGACCTCTGATGAGCGAGGATGACCTCTGATGAGCGAGGATGGCCTCGGAGTGTGATGGATCGCAACGGATTGCAACGGATGGCCCCCCTCATCAGTCTGATTGCAACTGTTTGCAACGGATTGCCCCCCTCATCAGGTACAAAGCCCATGATGACCTCTGCCTGCCGACATCGGAGGTCCTTCTGATCGCCTCCGATTGCCCCGTGCATCAGGTACGACGCCGAGGCGGGCTCCTCATCCTATGGTCGACAGTGGGTCCGCACCATGTTCGACTCAGGCATGCCCTGCCACATGTTCCATCTGATTGCATCTGAGTGCATCTGAGTGCATCTGAGTGCATCTGATTGAGGCAATCAGCGGTTCGACTCAGGCATGCAATGCCACATGGAGCCGCTGAGCATCGCTGATGAGCTCCGATGAGCTCCGATGAGCTCCGATGAGCTCCGATGAGCTCCGATGAGCTCCGATGAGCTCCGATTGCCCCCCTCATCAGGCATGGCATGCCACGTCAACCACGACGTGCTCGCTGCCAATCTGCCGCGACTTCCGATGGAAGATCCAGTCTTCATCCTCTCTGACGGCGTGCGTACTTTACCGCGCACCCTCGCAAGCGGAGCGACCCTCGCGATGGGATCCACCTTCTACACTCTTGCGGAGGCGGCCGAGGCGGCCGAGGTGATGCTCGGAGGCCTGATTGCGCCTGATTGCGACTGATTGCTACCGATTGCGACTGAGTGCGACTGATTGCGACTGATTGCGACCGATTGCATGCAGGTGATGCTCGGGGGCCGTCCAGTTGGAGAGAGCCAGGCGCATCTACTGATCGCGCATGCGGTGTGCACGGGCGCGGATGTGCTCTTACTCAACTCGTACTCTCCTCTCTCACACGCGCTGCATGCACGCGCCGTCGAGAGCGCCTCGAGCGCGGGGCGCGCCAGCCCGCAGACGATGCACTACACACGCAAGGGCTCGGACTCGTGCTTGCCTCTCTTCCGTCGGATTGCTCGCTTTGACATCCTACCCAACCGGTAGGATTGCGGTCTGATTGCGTATGATTGCGTCTGAGTGCATATGATTGCGTATGATTGCATATGATTGCGTGTGATTGCATATGATTGCGTCAGATTGCGTCAGATTGCGTCAGATTGCGTCAAATTGCGTAGGATTGCGTCTGATTGCGTCTGATTGCATCCGATTGAATAATATGATTGAATATGATTTCATCTGATTGCCTCTGATTGCCTCTGATTGCGTCTGATTGCGTCTGATTGCATCAGGTACGGCATCCTCGGCCAATTCGGACCCGATCGCAAGCTGCAACTGCTGACGACCAACCTGAGCGCCATCGTGGGCTGGGACGGCCGGCTGCTCGCGAATGCCTCCATTGAGATGGAGGTCTTCGTCTCGAACACGTCGCACGTGCTGCACGTGTTTGAGTACACGAAGGAGAATAATGTCAAGGGAGTGCAGTTCTTGATTCCGCAGCCTCCGGGGGGGTGGCGGGCGGCCACGTGGCATTCGTTCAGCATCCCAATCCAGGTGCCACGAGGGCCGCTGATGACCTCTGATGAACTCTGATGACCTCTGATGACCTCTGATGACCTCATCATCACCTCATCATGCGCACCTCCCAAATTAGGACGCATACTACTACTACCCCGGGCTCACTCCCTGGGACAGCATGGACCGCCTCGAGCTCTACTACTCGTCCCCGTCGCCCAAACAGCGGCGTGGCGACTACATTCGCATCCGCAACGTGTACGTGCGCTCGACCCACAGGGCGCTGCTTGCATGCACGTGCTCACCACGGCGCCCCCTCCTCCCCACATAGGTACGTACGCTCGACCCGCTCCTACAAGGCGACTCGCTTCAGTGCTGCTAAGGGCAAGGGAGCGCATGGAAAGAGAGTTCAGGCCGACACGGGCAGCGATCATCGCATGTGCCGCGAGATTGACCTCACTGATAAGCTTCTGGTGGGCACGGATCGCGCCCCTACCGGTTTCTTCGCCTCCCTCATCACTGCCCCGGTGAGCGAATCGCTGAGTGCCACCCTCCTCACTGCCCCGGTGAGCGAATCGCTGAGTGCCACCCTCATCACTGCCCCGGTGAGCGTATCGCTGATCGCCACCCTCACTGCCCCGGTGAGCGAATCGCTGAGTGCGCCAGAGTGCGCCTGATGGCTCCTCTCATCAGGCGGAGCTTCCAACGGAGCGCGAATCTTCCGACGGAGCGCGAATCTCGCGACGTATTTCCACCGATGACCACTGATGACCTCTGATTGCCTCCCTCATCAGGCGGAGCTTCCGACGGAGCGCGAATCTCGCGACGTATTGCCACTGATGACCACTGATGACCTCTGATTGCCTCCCTCATCAGGCGGAGCTTCCGACGGAGCGCGAATCTCGCGACGTATTGCCACTGATGACCACTGATGACCTCTGATTGCCTCCCTCATCAGGCGGAGCTTCCGACGGAGCGCGAATCTCGCGACGTAATGCACGAGGACGAGCCGCTACCCGGTAGCGTGCGCCCTGAGAACGAGGCGCTCCTAATTAGGCAGGACGTGCTCGGTACGGCGCCCCGACCGGAGATGCAGCGGGCGCAACGGCGGGCGATCTTAGGGTTGATGTTCTTTCTCTCTGTCGTGGGGTTTATCTTCATCCTCGTCATTCACAGTGTCAAGCACCGCGGTGGGAGCAGCAGCAGCGGCGGCGGCGCCGGCGGCGGCGCCGGCGCCGATGCAGATATCGGCAGCAACTCGAAGAAACACCGGCCAGCACGAAGCTGCAATGGTCCCTCGCATCCCCCCCCGCAAGACTCGATGCACGAGGTGGACAAGGAGGCGGAGCTACCTGCCGAGCCGCCGGTGTGGTCGACTCGGCCACGGTCACCGAGGACTGCGATGGGGGTGATTGCCACTGATTGCCACTGATGGCCTCCCTCATCACCGAGGACTGCGATGGGGGTGATTGCCACTGATGGCCTCTGTTTGCGACTTATCCTGACTGATGGCTTCCCTCATCAAGCGACTGATGGCTTCCCTCATCAAGCGACTGATGGCTTCCCTCATCAAGCGACTGATGGCTTCCCTCATCAAGCGACTGATGGCTTCCCTCATCAAGCGAGCTACTCCATAAGCCCCGCGGACGCTTGTGATTGCTACTGATGATCACTGATGACCTGTGATGGCCTCCCTCATCAGGTGAGCTACTCCACAAGCCCCGCGGACGCTTGGGTGACTCCCCGCGCTCAAGCACGTGCGCCCGGGGGGGCTACGAGCGCCGCCCGCCGCGGCGGCGGCCGTTCATTGCAGGTCTGAGAGAGAGAGAGCGAGAGAGAGAGGACCACGGCGGGCAGCGGAGGCGTGCCGCACTGCCCGCCGGGTGCCCACGTCCAGACACGCTCAACCTCAGGCGCGGAGTCGCAGCCGAAGGCATGAGCGCCGGGACTACGCCGGGACCGAACGGCAAGCATTCTCCATCTATTCACCATCGATCGGCCGGCCTTACGTTACACATGTGCCATTCTGCTCACTGCTACTATATCTATAATGTACGTCGTCGACGGTACAAACCGCGAATCGTTATGTAACTGTATTTTTTTTAGATCCAACTACCGTGACGGGTTCGGGGCTGGACCGCGGAGACCTCGTCACCTTGAGAACCGAGAACGGTGTCGCGGACGCGGTGCCGCTGCTGGCCTCTGGGCCCTAGAGCCTAGTCGACTCTTGTCGCGGAAATCAATTTTCTAAATTCTGAAGCAGAAGCAACCTTCTGGAAGATGTTATTTGGATATTTTCGCACGGTCTTGGTACGCGTTCGGCTAACATGTATACACGGAAGTGGTAACATTCTAACGCGGTAACGGTAGTTGTCCCCCGTGTCCAAATCCGGCCTTTTCGCAAAGTGTGTATTTATACGCGATGGAAAGCTGCGCCGCGGCGCTGCGCAGAGTCTCGTTTGGGCCGCGGTCAAGCAGGTTTGTAAACCACACGCGCGATCAGCACCCTATCGTGCCCGACTCGCCGACAAAGCACCGTAGGATTTGGGACTGCATCCCATTTGGCTTCGAGCTCGATATGCTTTGGTTGCACCTGCAAACGCTTGGTGAGGTCGTCGATCGTTTTGTCATCGCAGAATCGAGCACCACGCACACGGCCAGGTCCGCGAAACCGTTGGTGCTCACATCGCTGTTGGCCAACGGCTCCGTGCCTAAAGCTTGGCAAAGCTTGGCAACCAAGATGACAGTGCGGGTCGTCGACTTTCATCAGGGCAGTGCTCGTTACTGCCAAGGCGGCAGGTGGGTGCACAACAGAGTGATGTGCTTCGAAGCCTTTCAGCGCTTCGTATTGGTCGAGACGGTCATCGAGCTCGCGTCGCCAGGAGACCTAGCCCTCTTTGGCGACACGGACGAGATTGCCAAGCCAGACGTCGTGCGCATGCTCGCTCAGTGCTATCCCTTTGACGGTGATGCTGCCTCGAAGGAGAGGCCGTTCTTCTACATTCTGAAGCTGTCGCTCTACCAATATGGAGTGCATTGCCAGATTGGCAACGATTGGAAGCATGGCACGCGAGCCTTCAGCGTCGCCACCCTCCAGGCAATGTATGGGCAATATGAAAACGCCACACCCGCGGCTCTCGGTGAGATGAGCACGGGCTTCACCAGGTATCGCGAGCGCGTATGGTCGGCTCCTCTTCACGAGAGCTACCCGACCATACCGAACGCAGGTTGGCACTTCACCTCATTCGGCGAGCCTTGGGACCTCGCGCGCAAGTTGCGAACGTGGAGTCACCACGGCATCTTCCTTCGCAGCAACCTGACCGATTTGGCGCGTCTCGAGCGCTGCTCGCGCCACTGCCTTGATCTCAGAGGAATTCAGAATCGCACCTGCAGAGGCGAGCCCAGCTGCAAAGGGCGGCCCGCAACAGGTTGCGACGCCCTCGTGCCTGGCAAAATGCTCACGACGATGAGTTCGACTTCAGACCTGCCACCCCCGCTGCTCATAGAGCGTGCCCACTACCCAGCCTCCTGGTATCGGTATGTTAAGTGGATGGACTAACGCTCCTTTGGCGCTCCCATATCGTCACACAGTTAATCAGCGTCATTCTGTCTAGTTTCGCAGTAGTAGTAGTGTCACCTCGCGGCGTTGCGGCGGGCGCCAGCAGAAACCGGTACCGGTACCGGTAAGACTACCGGTACAGTTACCGGTACTCTTACCGGTGAAGCAACCTCTCCAACCAAATGTCATGAAGCTTGCAGTGCGTCCTCCCTGCCACGTCCAGCTTCCGATCTCGCAGATGGCGGGTGCCGCGCGCCTGCTCGTCCTGCTTCTCGGGACATTAGTGGTGCCGCTAACTGGGCAGCCGCCGCCAGCGCCGACAGCGGTCTCGCCGCCTGCACAGACTTTGACCGCGAACTTTCCAGAGGACCGTTCGCTCTGTCCCTCAAACAACATCGCGTGCCTGATGGGAACCTTCATAAATGCGGCCGAATTTCCTGCGCGGACGGTCACAAGGCCCGACCCAGTTGTCAATGAGGGGTACTTAGGGACCAGTAACCCGATCACTCAAACTCGGTGGCTGCTGCCCGAGGGATTTGTCGTCGATTACACAGGTGGACTTCAGCTGCCGCCGGAGTCTTACCGAGCACCCGAGGCCTACGTAAACGAGGACGGGGCCTCCGCGTACGTCGGCTTGAACGTGACGATTCTCGTGAACGACACCCACTTCACGCCTCAACGCGTCTCGGTCATGCCCAACACGACCGTTACCTGGCTGCTGCAAACGTTTGAGACTGTCCTCATCCGCAGCGATGATGATGGCGGTGCATTCAATTCGGGCCCGATCAACCGCAACTGGATGCCCAGGTACGTCCATGTGTTCGATCAGGAGGGTGTGCACGACTATCGCAACGCCGAGGTCGAAGTGTGGCAGGGCGACTTCACAGGGCGCATCGAGGTCAAGGCGTACAATTGCAGTACGTACGCGGATTGCATGACGTGCGAACTGTACTCCCAGTGCATATGGTGCCCGGGATCAAACAAGTGCATGGAGCGCAACCCGGCAACCAACCTACCTCTTGATAGTTATGTCGTCATTAGTCTCCCGTTTGTTCAAGGGCGCGAGTACCAGGGCGCCCGTTACATGGAAGGGTACGATCTTCGGACGGCCTCCAACATCGTCGCCTGGTTTCCATGGCCACCCATCCGCCGCGTCCCGCGCAAGATTCTCGATTCGGAGGTGCCGACCTACTTTGACCCACTGAGCAGCACTTCTTGCATCGCATACAAGCGCAACCGCGCCGCCGAGAATTGTTCTGACTTCCCCGCACAGCCTCCCAAGAACCGAGTCCATGGCATCGAGAGGCCCAATCGACCGCGGCTCAACGAGTTCTTCATGTGCTATGATCACCTCATGACCTCCTGGTCGAAGCCCGACCTGCCCGTGCCTGTGGTGAATCCCCTGTACCCGCCGCCCCGGCCTTCCCAGAACGTCACTCAGAACGTCTCTCAAACCGGCTCTCGGCGCCTTTCGGAGCTGCCCTCTTTAGACTTTCCTGCGCTCGATCCATCCTTGGATTTTTCGTTTGAGACGGTGGTGCGCGACCCTTCGTCCAGTGCAGGCCGCCCTGGGCGTCCCCGTTTACACCATGACGAACTCGGTACCGACGCGGAGCACGGACAGCAGCAAGATACACCCGGGCTTGTCGATGATCCGCTCGACACTACGTACCGGCCACTCACTCAGGTCGCTCCACCGGTCATTCAGATGGGTCCGCGGGAAGCTCTGGAGTCTGCTGATGCGTACATGCGCGCCCCTACGAGACGGCGGACGCAGCTGCTGGTGCTGACTCAACAGATCACCGCATGGGATCGCATCCCGTCCGCGCAGCGAATCCTCGCGGGCCCGTCCATTGCCGGCGTCGACATGTGGGCGCGACTCCAGGCGGCGCTCTCCCTGCGCTTTGGCCCCCGCTGCAACGCGACGCACAACTGCGACGACTTGCGCGGCACGTGCCTCAACATTAGCGGCCATCCCATCATCGGCTATGATCAGAATGGCACATGCCGTTGCCACCCATGGTTCGGCGGGGACGACTGCTCGAGCATGATCCTCAACGACGTGACCTGTGCGGGCTTTCCAGACCACGACTACTGCCAACGGATTCGCTACAAGCTCTATTTTTGCGGCAACGTCCAGTCTCAAGATGGGCTGCCTCAGGTGTGCCTCAACCAGGGACTCACGGTGGTCCAGTGTGGGCAAGCGGGACACATGCGAGGAAACCGGTCTGTATCCGGCACACCGAATTTTGTTGGCCGGCCTGAGAACGGGTACGCATCTACCGCGTGCATCAAGTGCTTGGCGCGCGTGGGCCAGTCGCAGACCTTGGAGCTTGTGCGCATGGAGACGTTTTCAAAGTCGTGCGACCCGAAGATCATGCTCAGATTTTGCCAACGGCAGGAGGACGCGTGGGCGCAGCGAATTTGCAACTACTGCGGGGATTGGTTCGCCCGAGAAGGTTCGGTGCTGCCGCAGGGTGGTAGGGCGCGCGAGAAGCAAGTCTCGAAAATGGGCTCCTACTTTCGAGGCACGCGCATCGGCTCCGTCGAGAAGCGTATTCGCGGCATCGTGCCGCCAAATCTTGACATCGTGGGTCACAACATGGCTGGTGGCTTGCGCTACTGCAAGAGGTCCACCACTTTTTCGAGCTCTCGACACTACTACACGGAGGCGGATCTCATGCAGCCGGGCCAGACGTGCCGCTTGGACGGGCCAGACGCGTTCCGGCCAATGTTCGAGAACTGGGACTTCAGCCGAAGGTTCCCCTGCAGCGAGTTTTCGCTCTACGAGAGTGAGATTGAAGAAGCAGCCGTCCAGCTTCGCATTGATTGCAACCCCAATGTCGTCACCGACCGTTTTGGGACACAATGCCTCGACCCCGACGACCCCGTCACATGCCCCAAGGCGCGCCTGTGTGTTGGACGTTCCTCCCATAACACGCACACAGATGACAACATCTGCCACACAGACACGCCCGACTTTCGAGACCTGGACGTGCTCGTGGCTTTCAAGGGGCTCGACGCCATGCGTTTCTTTGTCGACCCACTGCCCACCGGCTACACGTGCAACATGTACGTTCCATTCGCTACCTATGCGGACCCGGTCGCCAGGCAGACGTTCCTCACGAATTGGGCATACGCGAATCAAAGGGTCCCCATTCCTTGCACGTTCTTCCAGCACGCCATTGTGCTGTTCCCAGATCGCGATGTCGAATCGATTATGAGGTGGCTCGGTGGGTATTACGTCGACCGTCAATACATTCGAACGTACATGATCGGCGTTGACTGGGGCTTCGAGTCCAGGTTGGTGCCTCCACCACCTCCGTCATCTCCAGCTCCGCCACGCCCGCCGCCGCCGCCACGGATCATTTTACCTCCTCCGGGCAAGGCCTCCCTCCCGTCGGTCCGGATTGGGTGATCGTCCCCGCCGCCATCCTAGTTCCGTAGTGCTTGCAAGTCCTGGTCTTAGACCAAGAGTCTTGGGCTTCAACCTTTAAGAGACGACTTACCACTTACGCCAGAGACGCAGGGTGCGGGCATCTCAGACACATGATCGTCTCTTACGTCTATTAGACAATTGCATTTAGCTCGCGTTTAGGACAGTCACCGAGTCGCGAAACGATTCTTTTGTGAGATTGTGAGCGCCGGTTCAGTCATCAGGTATAATACATTATTAAGTCGGGTTGTTTACCGCGCTCGCGGGCTGTATGGGGGCTGCTTCTCCTCGCCGGTCCCGGCTCGCGCCACGTCATCTTGTCTCGTGAATTTGAATCGCACCCTCGACGGACGCCGTTTCGACCCACGCAGTGTCGAGTCGAGTCTCGCTGAGCTTTTAATGAGCTTTCCACACTTGACACTATGTCACACTTTCGTCGAGTCTCGCTGCGTGGGCTTTCCACAGGATAATTGGTCTGCGCCTCCCACGGTGTGTCTCCACGGGACCGGTGCGTGTGCGTCTTGCCGCGATGGCAAAATAACGTTCACGTGAAAATTGGTCAGCAATTTCAGAGAGAACGTGAACACGTCATCAAACCCTTTCACCACTCTTCGACGAGTGCCCACGTACATGTCCCTGTACGAGGTCCTCGGAGTGGATCGATGTGCCTCGGCCGCGGAGATCAAGAAGGCGTATCGCAAGCAAGCGTTGCTGAGCCACCCAGACAAGAATCCCGGCGACGAGGTTGCCGCGAGTTTCTTTCGCAAGGTGGCTGCAGCCTATGACGTGCTCGGCAACGAGTCTAAGAGAGCTCTCTACGACCAAGGCGGATGCAGCAGCGACGCGGACATTCTCGGCGGCTTTGACTTTGACAAGGCCAGCAAAGCGTTCAACGCTCATCTCAGCCAGGCTTTGTTGCGGCAGTGGCGGCCGGGATTCACTTTGCGCGGCACAATCATCAGTGAGGGGAGGCGTGTGACAGTCACCATCCATCCGGACGGATCGATGGATGAGCAGCAGCACGTCTTCTGGGGCGGTTCTCGCATCGGCTTCCTCATCAATTACATGAGCATGACCACACAGCTTCCGAGCGGTGGCCGCTACCACCGAGTGAGCTTCTCCACCACCTTTGGCGAACACCTCGCAGCAGCCGTCGTTCCTGGCGTCCTCGCGAATGGGGGGCACCTTGGGCGCGCGGTCACGTCCGTCGTGGCTTGGTTGCCCACGGCCCTGCTGCTCAATACTGTGTACCGGCTGCTCCTGCGACCCAAGATCTGGGCCAAGCCGGGCGCGATACCCGAGGCCCTGGCGGACGCGATGAGGCATGCGAGCCCACATGCCTTTGTGCGCCCTTAGTTATACTGATACATAGCTCGTAGACAGAGAGAGTCTGACCGTGGTGCGCCGTGTAGTATGAGTAGGAGGACCGGGAGGCGCATCCGAAGGTAGGCGCGCTATCTTTTAAGGAAACGTTCCATATGTTATATACAATCGTGTACACCCGGCCGGCTTAAGCGAACGTGGTAACACGCGCGGAGCGCGAGCGGGACAAAAGCGAAATCGAAGCGGTCGAGCGGCCGCGGCGCGCAGCCGCAAGCGCGGCAAGCCGCGACATATGTATGAATTTACATTTCATTATTATTAAACCGATGCGAGATGATGCGTCCTCGAACGACCGGACAAAAAATCCCCAAATATAATAAAAATAAACATAACGAATATTACGGCCGCGACGGCCGACGCGTCCGAACCGCGTGCAGCGGAATCCACCGGATCCGCCGGGGAGACCGGACCGTGGACGATGCGCGCTGACGGATCCGATCCCGACACCCGAGGCGAGGATGCAGGATCAGCGATCTCTGTCATGGCTCTCGGGCCACTCGCGCTCGGCCGGTGCGAACAGCCGAACGGCCGGGGCGCAGGCAGCCAGGCACCCACACCTCCCACAGTATGGTACTCGGTAGTCTTCTACTCTTCGAGACTCTCTCTTTCCTCTCTACTTCCGGTGCGGCTGGTGCGGCTGCGGCGTCGGCTGCTGCTGCTGAGGCTGCTGCTGTGATGGCCCCGCCGCCAGCGTCGGCGGGTGCGTCGGCGCCGCCGACGACGAGAGCGTTGATGGCTGTTGCATGGTCGCAGCTATGGCCGCGGTTGGCGGGACCTTGCTGCTCGGCAGTTGATGCATCGGCACGAGATTGCCGAGATTGCGAATCTCATTGGGTCGAGATCGCCCGGGCTTCGAGGCTACTGAGGAGGCTGCTGGCTCGCTCGAGGGCCACTGGATGCCACCCTTGATGGCGCTCGGAACGGCGCTCGGCACGGGTTTCGTCACGACGCTCGTCCAGCTCGACCCACCCGCATAGCTGGCGCCGCTGGCTGTGCCCGACACAGCGCCGCCGGATGTGCCCGACACAGCGCCGCAGGTTGTGCACGACACAGCGCGATGGACGGAGCCCGACACAGCGCCGCGTGTTGTGCCCGACACAGCGCCAGCACCCGGCACGGCGGCGCCACTCAGGGCCAAGGGTGCGAAACCACCGCCGGCGGCAGCAGCGGTAGCACCGGGTGCGACGCTCGGGGGTGGGACGGTGGCGGGCGGGACGATCGACGCCCGAGACGGCGCCCAAGGCACAGGTCGACCGCCAACGCTCGTGGTGGTGGTGGTGGCGGTGGTGGTGGTGGTGGTGGCGGTGGCGTTGGCGGCTGCGGCTGCGGTGGTGGTGGTGGTGGTGGTGGTGGCGGCTGCGGCTGCGGTGGCGGCTGCGGCGGTGGGCGCTCCTTTCCAAGGTCCACCCGAGGGGCACGCACCGCCAGCCGCGCCAGGCGCCGCGCCCCCGTTGCTCATCGCCGCGCCCCCGTTGCCGGTAGTCGGCGCCGCGTCGTTGCCCGCAGCCGCAGCGGCAACCGACACAGGCGCTGTCACGGGCGCGGGCGCCGTCACGGGCGCAGCCGCAGCGGCAACCGCGGCGCGGAACTCAGCTGCAGGGGCCCGCGGGTGCGGCCAATGAACCGCTGACTGGGCGGCACCCATGACGGCGCCTGCGCTCCCGGCGACAGGCGCTGCCGCGGGCGCTGTCATGGGCACGGGCGCCGTCACTTGCGCGGGCGTGGGCATTGCGGCGACGGCGCCGCTGCTGCTGCTGATGACGCTCGGCGCGGCGCTTGCTGTGGGAAGATGGTGCGAGGCGCTCGGCGCGGCGCTTGCTGTGGGAAGATGGTGCGAGGCGCTCGGCGCGGCGCTTGCTGTGGGAAGATGGTGCGAGGCCGCCCGCCGCGCCGCGCTGAGCGCTTGGTGCAGCGCCCTGTGGACGAGGCTGAGGACGGCGGCCTCCTGTTGCTCGGGATGCATCGCGGCGATCTCGGGGTCGAGCAGCGCGCCGTACAGCCCCTCGAGTAGCTCGTCCGACAGGCACTCCCCAACTGCCACTCGCGCGAGCTGGAGCGGCGTCGGGAGTGCGGGTGCCGTGGGCGTCGCCAGCAGCGAGCGACTGATGGCGAGGCGGTGGCTGGCCGAGAGGTGCTCAGAGGCGGCGCGTGGCGTGATCAAGCCGTCGCTCGCGCTGCCCAGGCGCGATGCCGGCGTCGCGCCCGCAGCTGCGCCCGTCGCAGTGCGCTGGCGCTTTGGTGCCGGCGATGGCAGCACAACCTTCTGGCCTTCGTTCCGGTTGAGGCAGTTGACACACTTGCACGTGTCCGCGCACTTGATACCCGCCTGAAAGCACTCGCAGTATTTCTTGAGGCACCCCGACTTCTTGCAGTTGCAGCCGCGGTTATGCGCACTCGATGCCTGCTCGGTGCTCGAGATCTTTGGCCGGAACGCCTGCTGGTTGCGCTCGAGCGTGGACTCGATGGCCTGCTTGCGCAGCTCGTCGTTCTCGGGATTATTGAAGCAGCTCTGGCAGTTGCACCCGTAGCAGTACTGGCCCGACGCGAAGCACTCACAGTAGAGCTTGAGGCATCTGCTGTTGCGGCAATTGCACGTCTTGCGCTTCTCTCCAACCGTGGAGGGCGGCTTGCGGCCCTGCGCCGAGGGCGAGGGCTTGGGCACGAGCCCCGAGGGCATCGAGAAGAGGTCGCGCTCCGCCATCGCAAGCAATACTTGCCGACGCGCGCCGTTTCCGTGGGTAAGGCCTCTCTTGTGGTCACCCAGATCCTCCGCCCTGGTTTGTATTTTGCCAACGCGGAACCGCGATTCATACCGTTTTCACAGTGCAAAAGTTTGGTTACGAGATGACAGTTATCAGAGCGACACCCGTTAGGTAGGTACTGGTCGTCTCTGCTAGTATCGTTTTCCTTACTTCCGTTTCTGAATGTCGTTTGAGCAAAACGCGCTGTCTCGGCGTAGGCTTTCCGTTCTTCGGCTTCGCTATTTTCCTCGGATTTCCTTTGGCAAGATTTCTGGCGCGGAGAAGACGCACTTGACGGGCCCTGATGTCTGAGATCAAGCACGAGTCCATGGACACCGCACCCACAACCGAGCCCGCCACCATGTCAGACAAGCCTGCCGAAAGCGCCGCGCCACCAAACCCCGCGATGGCCGGGGGGTCGGCACCCATCCTCCCGCCTCTGTCATCCTCTGCGCCTCACGCTGGAATCTCGGCGCCGCAGGGCGATTCGCGGCCGCCAATGCCAATGGGCCAGCTCCCACCCACCTCGGGAATGCCCCCCATGCAACAGCCCGGACGACAGGGTCCCCCGGGCGGGCCTGGCCCCATGCCAGGCGCTCCGAATCCAGGCGTGATGGGTGGGCAGCAGCCTGATCGCGGCGGTGTGTCGATGCCCGACGCGCCAATCAAGTACGAGCCGCAGGGCCCGCTCCCTGGTGGCAACGTGCCCATGGCACCCGGCGGCCCGGCGGCTCAACCGCAGCCTTACCGTCAGCTCAAGGTTGAGGACGCCCTCGCGTATCTGGACCAAGTCAAGATGAAGTTCGAGAAGCAGCCTCAGATCTACAACAAGGTATGCGCTTGCGCGCGCGCGCCTTGTCTCGATGGCGCGTGCGCCGCACGCCGGAGCCGCGTCGCGCCCGGCGCCATTGTGATGGACACTCTCGTGCGCGCGTCGCGCACGCGCACACGCCGGCTTATTGACGAAATCTCGCGTGCGCGCGCGTCCTGTGGCAGTTCCTCGACATCATGAAGGAGTTCAAGGCGCAGAGCATTGACACGCCGGGCGTCATCGACCGCGTGCTCAACCTCTTCTTTGGCCACCGCGAGCTCATTCTCGGCTTCAACACCTTCCTGGTGCGCCCAACACGGCGCCCTGCACGGCGCCCCGCTGCACAGCGCCCAGCTTTGCACCCAGCTGCTCGCTAGCCTCCCCCCCCAAAGGCACTTCGCATCGGTGGCGCGCGCCGCGCGACGCTCGCACCGCCGACCGTGTGGTGGTGCGCTTTGGTGCCGTCTCGCTCGCAGCCGCCCGGGTACAAGATCGAGTTTTCGGAAGACGAGAACAAGCCGCGCGTGCAGCTCAAGTATCCGCCAGGGATGACAGGACCACAGCCGCAGGGCTTTGCGCAGATGAACGCGGCGCACGCGGCGGCGGCGGTGCAGGCGCAGGTGCAGCAGCCCGTGCCGCTCTCGGTGCCGCACGGGGCGGCTGGGGTGGGGCCCGTCGGGTACGACCGGATGGGTGGCCAGCCGATGGACACCGCTCCGCCTGGCCCGCCCGCGGCCCCTGCCAACAAGAAGGCCCCCATCGAGTTCGACCAGGCGATCAACTACGTGACCAAGATTAAGACGCGCTTCGCCAAGCAGCCCGAGACGTACAAGGCCTTCCTCGAAATCCTGCACACGTACCAAAAGGAGCAGAAGACCATCAAGGAGGTGTACGAGCAGGTCTCTCACCTCTTCAAGAGCCATACCGACTTGCTCAGCGAGTTTTCACAGTTCCTGCCCGACGGCTCGCCCGAGGCGGGCGGGCTGCTCGGAGGGCCCAAGGGCAAGGGCAAGGGTGGCCTGCTTGGACCGCCCATGGGTGGCATGGGAGGCGGCCTCAAGCAGCCCGTGGCGCAGCGGCCTGGCGCCAAGGGCGGAGCGCCGATGAGCGGTCCAGGCGGCCCGCGCCCAGTCGGCCCGGTGGAGGAGGAGGATGAGCGCTTCTGGCAGAAGCGTCGCAATGGCCCCGGCGGCGGGCCGCCCCCGCCCGGCCGCAAGGACGAGAGCAAGCGGGTGGACGCCGCCGCTCGTTCGCCCGAGGCCGAGTTCTTCTCCAAGTGTCGCAATCGGATGCCCAAGCCGCTCTACCTCGAGCTGCTCAAGTGTCTCAACTTGTACTCGCAGCAGGTGCTCGACCGGTCTGAGCTGCTCACGCTCGTGCACGACCTCTTCAAGCGCTCCCAGTTTGAGCTCTTCGGCACCTTCCGCAAACTCCTCGGCTACTCGGGCGGTGTGGAGCAGCAGACGCGCGACGTGCCGTCGCCGCCGGCGACCTCTTCGGCCCCCATGGCTGAGGGCGGCAACTTCCGCGAGCTCGACTTCACGACGATGCGCCGGCACGGCACCTCGTACCGCCAGCTGCCCGACACGCACCCGGTGCCGCCCTCATCGGGCCGCGGACCTCTCGAGACGCTGGTGCTCAACGACACCTGGGTGAGCGTCGCGACGGGCACCGAGGATCTCAACTTCAAGACGTTGCGCAAGAACCAGTACGAGGAGTGCATCTTCCGCGCCGAGGACGAGCGCTTCGAGCTCGACACGACCATCGAGACCAACCAGTGCACACTCACGTACCTGACCACAATCTCGCTCGAGATCGAGCGCTTCTCGGAGCAGGAGAAGCGTCGGTACAAACTGCCGCAGGTGCTCTCCGCGATGCACTGCAAGTCTATCCGGCGGCTCTACGGCGCGCAGGGCGCGCAGGTCATCGAGATGATGCACAAGTGCCCGGCGGCCGCGGTCGCGCCTCTCCTGACTCGGCTGAGGCAAAAGGACGAGGAGTGGCGGGAGCTGCGCCGCCAGTGCGGCAAGACGTGGAAGGAGGTGTACGAGAAGAACTACACGAAGGCGCTCGACCATCGCTCGTTTTACTTCAAGCAGGGCGACAAGAAGAACTTTTCGGGCAAGCAAATGGTGATGGAGCTCAAGGCGCTCTGCGAGAATGCCGACGGCGAGAACGCCGCCGCGTTGCGAGCCACCCTTGGGGACGAAGAGACGAGCGCGGCGGCCGCGGCCGCGGCCAACAAGGCGGCAGGCGCGAGCGGTGAGGGCTCGCTGCCGCCGCTCGCGCCGCCCACGTCGCTCACGCTGCCGTTCACGGTCAAGGCGGCGACGCTCGCCGAGCTCCACAACGACACGCTGGCGCTGATGACCTTCGGCGCCAAGCTCAATTTCAGCGTCGTCGAGGGCGACATCGACGAGAAGCTGCGCGCCTTCTGGAAGAACTTTGTGCGAAAGTTCTTTGTGTGCCCCGACGCGGACGCCGAGGTGCTTGCGCGCAAGGCGAGCGAGGGCGGCGCCGCCGACGGCACGGCCGCCGGCACGGCCGCCGTCGCCTCCGACTCGTCGGCGGCCGCGGCCGACGCGATGGACGTTGATCCGCAGGAGACGACTCCGCCCAGGAGGCACAAGCCCCTCCTGATCGTGTCGGCGGATGTGGGCGAGGAGGCGGCGACCCGTGACGCGCGGCCGCCCGAGAGTCGTTGGCTCATGCCGCTCAGCTACTCGAAGACGTCCCACCAGAAGTTCATTGGCAACTCGCACTTTTACATCTTCGTGCGCCTGTACCATATCATCCTGATGCGGCTGGACGCAGCCAAGGACATGGCGGCCAAGGCGGCCAAGGAGTACGCGTCGCGCCAGATCACGGACGCGGAGGCGGCGGCCTCCAAGGCCGATGCGGCGGCGGCGAGCAGCAGCGCGGCCAACGGCGTCGATGAAGCGTCGGCCGAAGCGCTCAACCGCGCGAGCGAGCTGCAGCGGATTCGTGACGAGTGCAAGGGCGACATGTATCTCGCCTTCATCTCGTGCCTGCGCCAGCTCATCGATGGTAAGATGGAGGCCTCGGCGTACGAGGACGTGCTGCGCACGCTGCTCGGCACGAATGCGTACTCGCTCTTCACGCTGCACAAGGTGATCTCGCAGGCGCTCAAGCAGCTCCAGATGTTGCTCGTGGAGGAAGCCTCACAGACACTGCTCGAGCTCTACACGTACGAGCGATGCCGCGCGCTGCCGGGGTCACTCTCGGAGGGCACGTACCGCTCGAACGCGCGCATGGTGCTCGAGGGTGACGACTGCTTCTGCATGGACCAGCTCTATGCGGCTGGCGGCGTGCATGGCGGCGCGCTCGTCCTCTCCTTCTTGCCCGAGAAGGAGGATTTGTCGGACGACGACGACGTCGAGGAGGGCGAGGACGAGGACGAGGACGAGGAGGACGAGGTGGCCAAGGCTGAGGCCGCGGAGCTGACCAAGTCCTTTGTGCTCGTCACGCGCGAGAAGCGATCTCGCATGCTGCTGCGTCGCACCGCGAGCACCAAGCAGCGTCGATGGGACGCGACAGTCTTGCGCAACGGCCTCGAGAGTCGAATCGCCACGTCGACGTGCAAGCTACGCTTCGTCTACAAGACCGAGGACGTGTGGTTTTCGAACACGAAGCGCAAGGCGGCCACGCGCGCCAAGCGGAGCAGCACCTCGGGCGGCAGCGGCGCCAAGCGGCAGAAGCTCAGTGGCTTCATGGAGACGCGTCTCTCGCGCGACGGCGCTGGCGCGATCAATGCGCTCGCAGGTGGATTGCCGCCCAAACGCGCGCCGCTGCCCAGCCATCACGTCCTCAAACCGCTCGATCTGGCCCCCGCGGCAGTCCCCGCGGCGGACAAGGCGTCGTGAGCAGCCCTGAGCAGTGGCGCTCATCGTCATGGGCATACCAGCATCGCAGCGGCCGAGAGGACGGAATGCAGCGACCGCCCCATAACCGCCCTACAACTGCCACATAACCGCCCCATATCCGCCCCAGCGAGCGCCCCATCGAACGCCCCGACGACGACGACGACGACGACGACGACGACAAGTCCACCACACTCCGTGCACTGTGCACGTTAGCGGTACCGTGCGCGCGGAAGGAGGATGGAGATGAACGAGCGACGTTACGATGAACGCGTTTCGTCAACGGAAGGAGGATGGAGATGAACGTGCGACGCGCTCGAAGCGACGCGCTTGAGGGCGTTGTATGCAGGCTGATGGGCGGCACACGCGGCCGAGGAGGGAGCACTACGAGCTGCCACTCAGGACACGGGAGGGAACATGACGTGGCATGTTCATGCAGGCCCATCAGCCTGCATGCAACGCCCTCAAGGGAGCACTACGAGCCGCCACTCAGGACACGGGAGGGAACATGACGGGCCGCCGCCGCTCAGGGGCCGCCGCTCAGGCTATAGCGCGAGACGCGGGGCACGTGGCAGGAGCTGGCGAGTTCCCACAATCATGGCATGAGAGAGAGGTGAGAGAGAGGATCGAGGCCGTCGCGGCGTCGCGGAGGCGGGCCGAGGCGGATGGGCATGTATCGAACTGGGCCGAAGTCAACTGGAACGGTCGCGACCTAGCTTGCCGTGCTCCTTGGCCAGACCGCGAGCGTGCACGCGCGTATGTGTTCGGGTGATCCATGGCATTGCCCATTGCGGTTGCGGGTTTCTTTTGACTTTTCCGCCGTTTTCTTGCCGCGGGTTCTCGTGTGAGTCGGATAACATACCCGCGAATATTATTTTTATTATTAAATTCCCGATAGTTACGTATACCCAATACCGCATGACGTGACGACCGGAAATGAGCGAGACATCGTTCGCACCTAGCATGTTCTAGCATGTTGCGCGCTCTGTTCCGCCACACGCGCCCGCACCGACCGCGGGTAGCAGCGACAGCTCGTACAGTGCCAGCTGCGGGCATCGCTCGTACGCCATTGCCTGTGGCAGCGCGCCGAGGGGCGGCTCGTCGAGCCGCAGCGCCGCCATCGCACCGCCCGCTTTGAGCGCCGTGGCCAGCAGGGCTTCAAAGTGCTCAGCAGCCGGCGCGCACGTAGATAGACTATCGAGGACGAAATTCAGTCTCCTCTCGATGGCGACGACGGCCGTTACCTCGCGCGCAGCCGAACCCTCTCCCTCCACCCTCGATTGCATCCATCGGAACACGTCGGCGAGTCGGACGATGAAGGCGGCCGTGAGGTCATCATCGTACACTACGTCTGCAGCGAGTATCATAACGCGCTGTGGGTGACTCAGCGCCGCTCGATCGCTCGCTCGCCAGTTGTACGACGAGGCAACAGCTGCGTCCTCCCGCCAGTCGCCTGGCACCCATGGTAGGCACCAATCGAATGCGCGCACGCGTACGTCATGGAGTCCGTTGGCATCCACGTTGGCACTCAGGTTGTGCAGCACGCCGTCGCCCACGTCGGTGGCGTACACCAGCCTCGCACCGAGCTGGGCCGCCATCAGGCTGCAGAGGCCGCAGCCGCTGCCCATCTCGAGAACGACCAGCTCGGAAGGAGGCCCTCGAAAGCGCTCTGCGTGGTGGATGAGATAATCACACAGTAGCAGCGCGCCGCGCCATACCTGCAAGCCAACATCCGCCAACGATGTACCGTCCTTAGAGTGAGCCAGTTGCAAGCATCTGCTGCGCCGCCGTCGCTTGACCGCGACGTCGCCATCCGCATCAACGGCGCAGCTCGAGATACTGTCATCGCCGGCGACGCAGGCGGGGTCGAGCCACGTGTAACTTGTCGTGCCGCTTGTCGCGCGGACGTGCATGTCGGACAAGATCGTCTCTTGAGGCTCCATTTTCACGCCAGTCCGTTCGTTCGTTCGTTCAGGGCCCACTCGACCAGACACACACCATCGCCTGTCCTTCCCTTGCCATTTTCATGCGCATTCAGAGGTGTGTGAAGTTGTGTGTGAAGTTGTGTGCGTGTTTTGTACGATGCTGAACCGTTAAGTGTTCTTTCCCGGCTCAACCGACGCGCTGTTCCGGGCGCGACATGCCACGACTTGTTCTCGGCTCCTCGTCCGCCTTCCGCCGCGCGCTCTTTGAGGAACACTTTCCGCTAGAGCGCAGCTCGTTCCGATCGCCCGACATAGATGAGAATGCTATTCGGCACACTGACGCACAGACTCTCACCCGGCTGATAGCCAATGCCAAGGCGGATGCGTTGGTGGAGCAGATGCTCAGCGAGGATCCGGCGGCTGATGCGCTCCTGATCTGCATGGACCAAGTCGTAGTGTGTGACGGTTGCATCCGCGAGAAGCCCACATCCGAAGCAGAGGCACGCCGATTCCTCGCAAGCTACCAGGCTGGCTCCAAGGCTGAGTGTGTAAACGGCTGCGTGGTCCACAATTTGAAGACGGGCGAGCGGCGCGCTGCAAACGAGATTGCGTCGGTGAGCTTCGACTCCTTCCCCGAGTCGACGATCGACGAGGCCATCGCGCAAGGACGCATCTACAACTCGTCGGGTGCGTTCGCCATCGACGATCCGCTCTTTGCTCCATATGTGACTCGGTTGGAAGGCGCACGTGACGCCGTCATCGGCCTCCCCTTGAGGACGCTCCGGCGGCTGCTGGACGAGGTGTCGTCATCTTCGTCGTCGGCGGCGGCATCGTCGGCGTCCGCTGGCGAGGCGGCCGACCGTGACGACGGTGATGCGAGGCCACCGCCCAAGCCGGTACCTTCACAGCTCGTGCCTTCACAGCGCGTGCCCGGTCTAGTCCTGCGTGTGCTGCGACCCGACGACGAGGCGGCGGCAGTTGCCCTATTCGCGAGTGGCATGCACGAGACGATCATCTCGGGCCTCCGTGCCGAGCTTGTGCAGCCGTGTAGACGTGCGGCGGCTCTCTCGCTGGCCCTTCTGGCCGCCCTCGGTGTGATTGCGCGCAATTGGGTTTGGGCGATGGCGATGCAGCTCTTCGGCCTCGGCATGGCGCAGGCCGCTACCGTCACAGCCTTCAAGACCCCGTCGCCGGCCCACCTCAAGATTGAAGCTGCTGCGATGCCGGCGGCCCTCGGGCTGTGCTTCGCCCTTGTGTGCAGCGCTCTCGTCTATTGGCTGGCCCCTCAAAGGCTCGCGAGCAACTACGTCAACTCGTGTCTGGAGGACGACATGAAAAGTCCCTACGCCCACTACCTGAGCTCTCCGGGCTCCTGCTTCTGGGTGGCGATCGACGATGCCTCGGGGCAGGTGTGCGGCTGATGCCACTGAATTGACGAGCGCCACTGATGACCACTAATTGCCACCAATTGCCACTGATTGCCACTGATTGCCACTAATTGCCACTGATGACCACGAATTGCCACGAATTGCCACGGGCCATCAGGTGTGCGGCACGGTGGCCGTGCAACGGGCGAGCGCGCCGTGGAGGGGCGCAGCTGATGGCACCGATGCTGAGCTTCGTCGGATGAGCGTTGCGAGCTGGGCAAGGGGTATGCTCTTGCCACGGATGACCACGGATGACCACTGATTGCGATTGATTGCCACGGATGGCCACTGATGACCACTGATTGCGATTGAGTGCCACTCTTCGTGCTCGCCACCAATCACAGGCACGGGTGTCGCTAAGGCCCTGTTTGCCGAGCTCAAACGGTTCTGCGATCAAGCGGGCTATCATCGGGTCGTGCTGGAGACCTCGACGTTGCAGGCGGACGCGCATGGGCGGCTGTACCCATCGCTCGGGTTCGAGCCTGTGAAGGTGAAGCCCCTATTCGGAAACGTCAAGTCGACGAGCTTTGCCCTCAAGCTGTCGAAAACGGATTGAAGGAGTATACACAGCTACGTATCCGTATGTTCTATCCGGATATGTTGATGATTGCAATCATACACGCGCCAACGCGCCCCGCGAATCTAGCGTGAGATGAGCGTGTGAGAGCTTGTCCGCATGGCTGCGGTGCCTTGACGCGTACGTGGATTTTCGCGGAGCCGCGGACAATAAGGACAAATTTGGGATCCGCGTGGCGTACAAAATTCCCCGAACGAGTATTCATGCGAGCCATTCGCTCCCGCGCGACCCAGATGCCCGCGCTGCCCTCGGGCGCGTTCTTGGAGCTGCAGGAGCTCAACGCTGCGGCCGTGGCGTCGAGTGGCTCGGCTGCGACCGAGCAGCATTCAGGTTCCCTCGGCGGACGCGTCTGGAAGTCGGCCGCAGCGTTGTGCAGGTGGCAAAGAGCTCACGCCTCACTGTTCGAAGGGACGCGGGTGATTGAGCTTGGCAGCGGCACGGGTGCTGTCGGGTTGTACGCAGCCGGCTGTCACGCCTCGCGTGTCATTCTGACAGATGGATCGGATGAAGTGCAAACGCTCATGCAGACGAACGTGGAGCGCAATCGCAGTCTCCTTCCGACCCAAGGGAGCATTGCCGTCGCTCGGCTACGCTGGGGCCGTGACGACGCTCCAAGCGAGCCGTTTGATTGGGTGCTTGCTAGCGATGGTGCGCGACCCGCGTCTCCACCTTGCCGATCGAGCCTGATGCGTGAGTGCACTGCTCCTCCTCTCTGAACTCCTCTCTGTGCTCACGGTACGCATTATTGAGTGTCCCCATTTGCTCGCAGTGACGCCATACTACGAGGCACACAGGCCGCTCTGCCACACCATCTCCTCGATCCTCAAGGAATCCCGTCGACGAGGTACATCGACCCGCGTCATCATGTGTGAGGAGCACGGCGCGCCCATCGCAGCCGACGTCGGAGGTTGTATAAATAGATCCCATTCACACTCCCATGAGCAGTACTACGACGCTCGGCTGCAGTCGACGGGCCAGTTCTTCGACTCCGCGTTTGAGGACTGGCAGGAGGCAGCCGGTGAGAATGGGCTGAAGGTCGAGCCCTTGCTGCCAACGGTCGCCATGGTGAGTCGCGACGGGCGCCATGGCGGGCGCCTGAGCTGGGACCTTCAAGCATTCTCGTTATCCATTCCTTTCCTAACCGAAGTGACGTTGTTGTAAGCGAGGCGAGCCTTGACTGTGAGACATGGCGCGAACGAACCAATATTGCGGAGCTGTTTCGTCAGAAATAAACGCTCGCTTTTCCCAAGTCCCATGGTGCCGTGTTGGTCGTGTTGCAGGGTCGTGTCTGCAAGAGGAGCGTGTGGACGATGGCGGTGGCGGTGGAATATGCACACGCTGCTGTTTACAGTGCTGCTTCTGGCATCTCACTCGGACGCGGCCGATGCACCCAGCCCCGGTGTGAGGTATCGGGCCGCGGTCGTCGAGATTTACCCAACGCCGTACAGCAGCTGGGACGGCACTGCCGCAGGTGCCGTCGCTCTCATGATGATGAACGTCAAGACCGCCGATGAGTGGGCAGGCAGGGCCGCTGCGCAGGGCGCGCAGATCGTGGTCTTTCCCGAAGATTTCATCAGCTCCTTTGGTGGCGGGGGACCGCACTGGCGCTCAAAGTACATCACGCCGCCCAACTTTGCGGAGCCGCTGCCAGAGGCGGGCATCACGATGTGCGGCGCCGACTTTAAGGACTCTCCGGTGGCGAGCGCTCTCGCGTGCATCGCCAAGAAGCACGACCTCGTCCTCGTTGTCGGCCTCGGCATCACCGCTCCCTGCGTGCCCAAGCAGAACGCCTTCGACGGCCGTCTGCTGCCGTGCAACGAGCGGAGCCACATGGGCCAGTTCGATGGGGCAGCGGCCTTTGGGCGCAAAGGTGAGCTGCTGGGCTCGTACTCCAAGTCGCACCTCGCCTATACATGGCGGCGCAATGCCGACGTGTGGATGGAAGCGGCCGACGCGCAACCAGCCTTTTTCGATGCCCCACTGAGCACGGGCGTCGTCCGCTTCGGTTTCATCATCGACAACGATGCGAATTTCGGCGACCCGATGCTGTCCTTGCTCGAGCATGGGGTGCGCGACGTCGTGGCGCCTATGTGCCTGCTCAACCCCGGCTACAGCAGCTTCTCGGGCGCCGTCTCGGGCGCGCGCTCGAGCCGTTTCGCGAGCGGCCCTGGTGCGTTGGCCTTCCAGTCGGCCTTGGCAAGCGGCTACGGCATCAACCTGTTGGCCGCCAACGGGCGGATGGGTGCGTGGGTGAGCGGCTCAGGCATCTGGCCGGCGGACCGGACCTTGGCACCGATTCAGCACTACGACCGCTCCTTGCATGAGGGTGCCTCCTCCCGCGTGGCCCAATACGACGCCCATTCCAACGGCAGCGCGACCACCACCATCTGCGGCGTGGTGGGCGAGCGGCTCGGGTGTGTGGCGGGTGGCGAGTCCCGCGCCTGGCTGGGCGTGCTTGACCTTGTGAGCGGTGGCAGTCTTGGGGGCCGGGGCCGCGCGCCCCTCGTGACGAAGCTCGGCCGTGCTGCTGGCGAGGGGGAGGCGCCCCTCGTGACGACACTCGGCGCAAAGCTGAACGTACCCGCTCTGGGCGAGCCCGGGACGATTGAGGCGGTCTGGTTTGGGGACGCGACGGCGGGTGGCATCGGCGGCATGGGCAACAGCAGTGGCGACAGTCTGACAGCAAGTGCAGGTGGCATCGTGTGCACTGGCCGTGCACCGCAACTGCGCACCCTAGGCTCGAGTTACGCGCTGGTCGCCGGCGCGGGCCTGCTGCCCCTCGGCGTCTATGTGGAGATTTGCACGATCTCCGCTTGCCCTCGTTCCTCCTCGCCACAGGATTGCCTCTACCCCCCACTACCGGCGAGCTCGGAGATCTGCCCTTCCGGGCTCAAGTGCGCCACCGACGAGGCCGAGGCGGCGGCAGCCAAGGCGAGGGCAGCAGCGAGTGCCTCGTTGGCGGTCCCCATCGCCATGAATGTGACCATGCGCAGCCGCTACACCAACGTGTTCTGGTCAACTGCCCTGTGCACCAACGGCTCGGTTCCACATCCCCGCCCTCCACTGCCTAGCCTAGAGCCCACCACCACTTCCTCCCAAGGATCCCAAATAGAGTATGAGAGTGCCAGCGCGAGTGCCTCGACTTTCAGCGCCGCCACCACCACGTCCCACGTGCTGTCACATTCACAGAGCTGCGCAGTGCTCTCGACGACGCTCGAGGGGCGCTTGCTCTACCACGGGCAGCGCCCCATATGCCCGCACGGATTGCTCTATTGCGACCAATACTCTTACATCCCCCCCGGCGTGGGCCCCTCGAAGACCGAGGAGGCCGTCCAGATACTCCGTGTCAGCCTCTACGGCTTCAGCTTCATCGTCTTCATCGTCTTCTCCATCCGCCTGATGGCCGTCCGGCCGGGGAGAGGCGGCAGCTTCGCCCATTACCCACGCCCTCCCCCCATCTTGACGTATTCGCTTGTCATCCGACGTCCCAAATGGAGCATCTTTGGCTCCGAAGGACAAGCCAAGGCCGAGCAGCTCATAGCGACGCAGATCGAGTGCCCTGTGTGCCTCGAGCCCTTTGAGGACGGCACGCCCAACGGCCGGCCCTATGAGGTGCAGGGCTGCCAGATTCATAGGCTCTGTGTCGAGTGCGCGCAGCAGTGGAGGGAGGCGAGGGCGGATGACGTCCTTCAAGCGGTCCTGTGCCCCGTGTGTCGGAGTGGCGCCGAGTTCCACATTATGCGATCCAGAGCGAGCCCAAGGTACATAACGCAGGACACGGAGCGCACGTCGTCGTCTGCGTCGCCCACGCTGCGGCCCGAGGTGCATGCTGTCGCCGACCCGAGGATCTTGCGCTTGCGGGGCCTTGCACTTGCCGCGGGGCGTAGCACGCTGGTGTAGGGCCGCAGCGGACGGGCTCGGGCAGCGTCGAGCGTGCAGCCGAGACCCGAGAGCCGAGCGGGCTGACCGTGGCCGGTGGATCGCGCGGCACGCGCACCGCGCCGGACGGCGATTTGTGGAATTGTGTGAGTGCGTCGCGAGACGGCTTTGAATTCGCAATAAAATCGAAAAGAGAGGTCCGCACGGCACGCAAGACGTTCCTCTCCGCGCGGCACCGATCCGCTCCGTCCGGTGGTCCTAACGAGAGGATTCACGCCCCGGATTCATGGGCATGCTTTCCTCATGTGCCCTGTGCTCTCAGCAGCAGCCCCCACAAGTCACACAACGACGCGCCCACGCCTGCTCCCGCGACCGCCGCGCTCCCTCTCGCATGCTCCCCCTCCCGACGGGGCGCCCGAGACGGCGCCCATGTCCTCGTGCTCGTGCTCGTCTCACGCGGCCGCCTCGGCGCCGTAGTCCTGAAAGCCGAGGAGCGTCTCGGCGAAGACCTTGGCGTCCACGCGCTCGGGGATGGCGACCTCGGGGCGCTCGGAGCCAACGAGCAGCTGCAGGCACTTTGAAAGGTCGTCGGCGCCCAGGGCCTCATCGTATGAGTTGAGAACGCGTACGAGGGCCTCGCGTGAGAGGACACCCGATCCGTCCGTAGCGAGCACCGCGAAGGCATCGGCGATCTGCTCCTTGGAGACGCCCAGAATGGGACGGTGGTTAACGTACAGGGCGAGGAACTCGTCGAAGGTGAATGAGTCGGCGGGCCGTCCGGCGGCCTGCGCGACGGCTTTGGCCTCGGATGTCATCTCGTCGATCTCGCGACCTGACGGGTAGAATCCGAGCGAGCGCATCATATTGCCCAATTCAGACATGGGCACCTTGCCTGTGATCTTCCGTGGCTCAGTCGAGTCCTCCCCTTGCGCACGCAGCTGCGCGTAGTAAAAGTGGTCGACGATCTCCTCGTAAACGGTGCCCTGCGCGCCGCCGTCGAGCTGCGACACAAAGGGCGCGATGCCGCTCCCGCCCGCTTTCGCCGTCGCCACGAGCGCTGCCGGCCGCACGTTCCACATATGGATGGAGCGATCGTGGCCGCCCGCGGTGAGTAGCCACTGGCCGTCCCAGCTCGCTACGAGATCGCTCACCTGATGATGGAGGCCATGGGTGGCAATGAGCGGCGATGTGTGGCACTCAAAGGCACTCAGAGGCAATTGAGCCCCTTAAACGAGCTCGCCCTTAAACGAGCTCGCCCACCTCCCCGGGGTGCGCGATGACGAGGGAGGCAATCAGAGGTCATCAGCATGCAATCGCCCACCTCCCCGGGGTGCGCGATCAGACCCATCGTCTTGTTCGGGTTGCCATCGAGAGGCATCTGCACGAGGCCCACCACCTTGTCGTGCGTCGCGTACGCAAGGTAGCGCGGCGCGCCCGGCTGCGGCGATTCGCCCGGGGAGAGGAGCAGCATGCGGGTCAACGGCCCGCCGTACGTTGGGCCTACGACGGTGCGTTGAATGGACTTGGGGCCGGGCGCGATGACGCGCAGCTTGTACTGGTCGTTGGCAGTGACCACGTGCGGCTCGGCGTCCTGCGCGCCTGCGGGCACGTACACGCATCCGGTCGGCACGCCCGTCTGCTCGATCTTGGACGTGTTGCGCAGCTGGATGCCTCCCTGGACGGACGAGCGCGCCAGGTCGTACTCGACCAGTGCGCGGTCCTCGCCGCAGGAGAAGAGGCGCGCTGAGCCGTCCGAGCCCTCGCCGAACTGCAGCCCCGTGATCGGCTTGTAGTGGCCGCGGTACTTGCCCACAAAGATCCACTCCTTCTTGGCAGTCGGCTCATCGCCAGGGTTGCCGAGCCGATAGACTCCCACGCAGTTGTCCGTGTCCGACGTCGCGAGGTAGGTCGAGTCATGCGAAAAGGCTGCGGCGGTGATGCAGCCGGCGGCGGCCTTGAAGGTGGCCACCTCCTCGAGGGTCATGCCCACGAGCACCTTGAGCAGCCCCGAGGTGAAGCCGATCGCGAGGAACTTGCCACTAGGCGAGAAGGCGAGCGTGTGCCCTGAGAGACGGTCGAACATGCGCATGAGGAGTAACCGCTTTTCCGCATAGTCCCATAGCTGCAGCAGGCCGGCCTTGCCGGTGACGGCGAAGCGCGTGAGGGACGGGTGCGCGGCGAGCCCGTGCACGGGCGCGTCCTGCCCCTGCACGAGCAGCGTGCCTCGCTTCCTCTCGGTCATCAGCTCGTCGAACATCGACGGCCGGCAGCTCACGATGAGCGAGTTGGACGTGCCAACGACAAAGTCGGGGCAGCTGAGCACGCCGGATGCAGCGGCGTCGGCGGCGGCCTTGGCGGCCTTGCCGGAGCTCGTGGGCACCGCGAACGAGATCGACGAGATCGCGCCAGCGTCCAGGTCCTCGAACCACGCGATGATGCGGAACTCGAAGTCGTAGAAGCGCACGTGGCCGTCGGCGCCTCCAGAGACAAGGTACTTGCCGACGGTCAGAATGTTGGTGACCGCGCCCGTGTGCAGGCGCACGATCTTGGCCGCGCGCCGCTCGGTCGTGTACTCCGCCGGCCCCGAGTCGAGAACGTCCCAGAGCACGCAGTCGCCGTCGGCCGTTGCGGTGACCGCCTTTGTCGAGCCCGGGAGGAAAGTGGACTTGGTGAGTGTGCCGATCGACTGCTTGAAGTCGTGGCTCGAGAGCGGCGGAGAGTAGTAGGTGAGGCCGCCCTCGGCAAAGGACCAGAAGATGACCACCGACGCGCCGTTGGTCACGATCTGCGTCGGGTCGGACGGGTCGAGACGCACGCTGATCTGCAGCTCGGCCGCCTCGCCGCTCGGCGACGTCACCATCGCCGAGTAGATCGGCGTGTCGCTCGAGCCGGCCGGGCTGCAGTCCCACACGGCGATCACCTGCGGCCCGCCCGCCTCGCCCTCCGGCGCCGGCTCCGAGAGCGTCACCAGGTACTTGCCATCCGGCGACATGTCCATCGCATGTACGCCGTGTGGGTGCGGCGTCGCGATCGTCTTGACCGGCTGCGTGCTGTACGAGTCCCAGACGACGAGCATCGAGTCGGCGCCGCGGTCGGACGTCGCAACAAGCCGCCGGTCCGCGCTCGCGCACGTGCACGTGATCGGGTTGCAGTGCCCCTGCAGCAGCTGCTGGCTCTTCGAGTTCAGGTCGTAGATGATGCCCGTGTGCGCGGAGGCGTAGAAGATGGCAGCGCGGTTGGCGTCGCACAGGTTGATCACCGGGCACCGATCCGCGAAGCCGAAGACCCAGCTCAGGCTCAGCGCGTTGCTGCTCTCCGCCATCGCCATGACGGCTGGGAGAGAGTTGACAACACGGTGAGAGTCCTGCAACAGAATCACCGACACGACGCGACGAATTGCGGTCCTCATCAAGGGGCGCCTGGCCAAGCCACAGCTCAGCTCGCTTTGGGTACCCCGCACATGTGTTTTGCGAAAAAGATCTCGTTCCCGAGCGAAAAAACATCACGGTGAGCGATGGCGGACATGGCCAGGGCCGAGGCCTCTGCCTCTCCACCTCAATCCGGCATCGCCTCCGCCTCCGCCTCCGCCTCCGCCTCCAGCGCATCCTGCGAGGGGGGCGGCGCCAGCACCACCGTGAGCATCCACGCTGCCGCTGCCGTGGCCGGTCTGTCATTTGACGGCGGCTCTTCCAGCAGACCGCTGGTGCAGCCCACGTTCGCCAATGTGCCTCCTCCTCCGCCGCCGGCGCCGGTGGCGGAGGAGGAGCTCGAGGACGACGATGACCAGGCGGAGGCCGCGGCGGAGCGGCTCATGCAAAGCGTGGAGCGCGGCTTTGCCGCTGCCAAGGCCAAGGGCGTGCCGGCGGCGACACGGCTGCTCAAGGAGCTGCGTCAGGTGTGCTCGTCGGTCAACGGGCTCGAGCTCGAGCTGGTCAACGACGACCTGCAGGTGTGGCAGGTCTCGCTCTTCGACTGGGCCTTTGACGAGGAAAGCCCGCTGCACAAGGACCTGCAGAGCCTGAGCGAGTCCAAGGACGACCTAGTGCCGCTCGTGCTGCAAATACGATTCCCGGACGACTTCCCGTTCACGCCCCCGCTGGTCTTCTGCGCGTCGCCCACGCTGCACTCCGAGTACGTCTTCGACGGCGCGCTCTGCATGGAGATGCTCATCGATTGGCAGCCGACGTATGGCAACGTCGAGACGATGCTCGTGCAGGTGACCGCCTTCTTGAGCCACAGCAGCGCGCGCGTCGCCTCGTGCGTGGGCAAGGGTGCCATCGCGGCGGCGACCGCCGCCGCCGCCGCCGCCGCGGGAGCCGGCGACGACGAGGCCTCGGCCGCCTCGATCGCGGCGACGCAGGAGAAGGCCAAGCGCGCGTACGAGAACCTCAAGGCCTTCCACGACAAGAAGGGGTGGGGGCCGCGGCGCGATTAAAGGAGCAGAGCAGAATAGATCCCTTTTTCGCAAAGTGATTCTCGTCCGCATTCTTCACAGAGGTTTCACACCTCCATTTCTCTTCTCGCGCCACTCCGACCCGTCACAGGTTCACCACCATGGCCGAGAATGCGCCGGCTAACAGCCTCGAGGACATACCGCTCGCGCAGGTCAAGTCCACCTTCAACGTGGCAGAGCACGCCGAGAGCGACGTGAGCGCCGCTGCGGGGCCGCTCGCGAAGCGGCTGGCGGACGGCAACCCGCAGGTGCGCAAGGCGGCGTACAGCGAGCTGGCAGAGCTCTTTGCGCTGGCCGACGAGCCGTCGGTCTTCGACGAGTACGCCGCTCGCATCGTCGAGATCCTGTGCGATAAGATGCCGGCCACGCAGGGCTCGGCGCTCGACGCAGCGACCGCCTTCTTGCGCGGAGCGCCTGCTGAGCTCGCGCAAGCGCAAGCGGGGCCCATGGCGACGACGATCGTCGACAAGCACCTGGCACGGCCCAAGGCGCTCGAGGCGCTCCTGTACCTCGTCGAGGTGGGCGGCGCCTCGCACGTCCAGATCGCGCTTGCGCTCGGCGCGGCCAGCAAGATCGTGAAGACGCGTGCGGCGGCCCTCAAGGCGCTCGCTCAGGCCGTGCGCCTCTTCGGAGGATCCGCCTTCGATCTGGGCGCGCTCGCGCTCGTGCTCGCGCCCGCCAAGGGCGTCGACGGCAACCTCGAGCATCGCGACAAGGAGGTGCGTGATGCGGCCGCGGCACTCGTCGGGGAGATGCGCCTCGCCCTCGGCCGCCGGGAGCAGGACTGGTGCAAAGGGATCAAGGGCGTGGCTGACGCAAAGCTCAAGGAGCTCAAGGAGGCGCCTCTGCCACTGCCGCTGCCGCCGAGCGAACGCCGCCGGCTGCGCAGCGAGGGACCGGCGCCCACAGGCGCCTCGGCCGACGGCGCGGCGGCGACGGCGGCCGGCGCGGCCGCAGGAGAGGCAGGGGCGGCGGCGGCTCCCCCGTTTGACCTACTTCGCGCGCTGCCGCACTCCAAGGGCTCAACGGCCCCCGACACGTGGCTACAGTCGCTCACCGACAACCTCGTGATCGGAGCTGCGAAGGCGCAAGGGTGGCAGGGGCGCAAGGCCGCCGCCGAGCAGCTGATCAGCCTGCTCGATGGGCGCGAGGCTCTTGTGCCAGCAGACTACAGCGCGTTGGCCCAGGGGCTCAAAAAGGTACTGGACCTCGAGATGAACCTGGGCGTGGTGTCCGTGGCGGTGCGCGCGGTCGGCGCGCTCGCGGCGCCGCTCGGCAAGGACTTTGCACGCCACGCCAAGCTTCTCGCGCCCTCGCTCTTCAGACGGGGTGGCGAGCGGAACACGCAGGTCGTCGACGGTGTGAAAGCGACGCTCGACGCGATCGCGCGCGCCGGCTGCCTGCCGCTCGCGGACGCGATCGAGGCGACCAAGGGTAAGGAGGCGGCGGCCAGCACCAACCCGTCCGTCCAGTCGTGTGCGGTGCGTTTCGTCAAGGAGTGCGTCGCATGCGCGGGAGGCCCGAGCGCCACCAAGGCCCTCGGAGAGCTGAGCGCGTTGCTCTTGCCCGTGACGGACGCGTCGTCGCCGGAGGCACGCGCGGCGGCGGTCGAGGCGCTCGCTGCCGTGGCGGCAGCGCTCGAACCGCCGGCTGCTGCCACGTGGCTCGACAGCCTGCCCCCTAAAACTGCAGAGCGTGTTCGCGAGCTCGCGGGCAAGACAGAGCGCACCGCAGGCGCCGCAGGCACCGCCGCGGCTCCCACTGCCGCCGCGGCTTCCACTGCGCCCGCTCCCGCTGCGCCCGCTCCCGCGTCAGCTTCCGCCCCGGCTCCGTTGGCAAAGCGAGCGGCTAGCGGAGCGTCGGGGGGCGCACCAAAGCCCACCGGCGCGTCGGCGCCCAAGAGCGCCTGCGCACCGAGCAGCGGCGGCACGAGCGGCGGCGGTGGCGGCGGCGCGGAGGCGTGGACGGAGCCGCCGCTGCCGAGCACCGAAGAGTATTCTGTGCTCGTGGGCAGCAGCGACGCGGCGCCGCCCGCGTCGGTCCTCAAGCAGCTCGGAAGCGAGAGCTGGCAAGAGAGGCTCGAGGGGGTGAAGGCTCTGACACGCGCGCTCGAGGGGTGGCCAGCCGAGCAACTGACGCCCCTGGCCGCCGAGCTCGCCTTCCACAGCCTTGAGGCGCTCACGACGAACCCGAAGAAGCCCGAGCGGATCGTGAGCGTGCTCGTCGCCATCATGGAATGCATGCGCGCCGTCGCCGAGCGCTTCCCGCTCATCGGCCGGCGCTCGGCGCATCGCGCCATCAAGCTCGCGGTCGCGCACTGCCTGGGCAACAAGCAGGCGCGCCCAGCGACCTTCGAGGCGCTTCACGCGCTCAGCGAGGCGTGTGGCCCCACCTGGGTGCTTGAGAAGCTTCGCGAAGCTTCGCTCGCCCATGCCAACCCGAAGACGCTCCTCGACGCGTTGCAATGGGCCAAAGCCGCCGTCGACGCGTTTGGCACGCCGCCCGTGCTCGCAACAGAGCCGCTCCGCTTCGCCGCCGGCGCCGCCAATGCGGACGCAAGCCGCGACAGCGGCGTGCGCGTCGCGTGCAAGGAGCTGCTCATGTGCCTGCGGGTGGCGCTCGGGCCGTCGGTGTTGAGCACGCCCATGGTCAAAAAGGAGCTCCCGGATCGGATGCGCAAGGAGTTCGAGGAGGAGTCTGCCAAGCTCGACGCGGCTCCGCAGGCGCCGCTGCCGCCCACCAAACGCTTCAAGCACGCGGTCGTTGCCAGTGGTGGCGGTGCGCGTGGCGCGACCAAGGGAGGCGCCGGCGCCGCCGTCGCCGCCAAGGGCACGAGCGCGAAGGACGGTGCCGGCGCTGGTGCGCTCCCTTCCGCCTCCGCCGCCTCCGCTGCCGCCAGCGCGGCGCTGGATTCGATGTTGCCGCGGGTCGACCTGATGGGCGTGCTGCCCGGCGCGACGCTCGCGAACCTGAAGCACGAGCATTGGAAGGAGCGCAAGGGGGCGATCGACGCAATTAACGAAGCGTTGGGCGACCATCCTCGCGTGCACGCGGGCGTGGGCGCGCTCATCGAGGCGCTGCGCCCCCGGCTCAAGGACAACCAGGTGGCCCTCGTGCTGGGCACGCTGCAGGCGCTTGGGCAGCTCGCGTGTGCGGTGGGTAAGCCAGTCAAGATGCACCTGCGCGCGGCGCTGCCGGACGTGCTCGCCATGCTCGCGGATGGCAAGGAGCAGGTGCGCACCACAGCCCTCGAGGCGGCGGACAAGTGGGTGGCGGAGCTCGGCGTCGAGCCCCTGCTACCGCTGCTGCCGCGCGCTCTCGCCATTGAGGCCCCCGCGGGCAAGACCGCGCTGCTCGCGTGGGTCGAGCGGTACGCGCCCACGATGACGCTCTCGGACGACGTGCGCGCTCTGCTGCCGATGCTGCTCAAGACGCTCGACCATGCGACCGCCTCGGTGCGTGTGCAAGCGAGCAAGACCCTCGGCGCCTTCCTCCGCCTCGGCATGGGCGCGGCTGACCTCGAGGCGCCGCTGAGTGCGCTCGAGCAGGCCACGAAGCTCAAGCTCAAGCCGACGCTCGAGAAGCTCTACAGGGAGCATAGCGTCTCGCAGCACAGCTTCTCCGCATCGGTCAACCTCGCGGCGTCGCTGCCGCTGCCCGCCGCCGCCGCGCCGCCGCCACCCGCCGCGCCGCCCGCTCTGGGGGCGTCCTTGCCCATCGCGCCGGCCAAGGGGGGAGTGCCCGGGACGGCGTCCACGGCGGCCGTCAAGCAGCCTGCCGGCTTGAAGGCGCCGTCGGGCGGTGCGCGCGCCAAGGCGACCGTTGAGCTCGTCTTGGAGCGGCGCGGGGAGGACGCCTTCGGCGCTACCGCCGCGCCTCTGGCGGCTGGCACGAAGCCGGCGGCGTCGGTCGCCGTCGCCAAAGCGGCAGCGGACGTGGCGCTCGCGAGCGCCAATGCGTCGGCGATGGCTTCGTCCACACGCGCCGCGGCACTCACGGCGGCCGCCGCCGCCAGCGCCTCGCGTGCGGCGGCGGCCGCGCGCGCCGCCAGCGCCTCCAGCGCGGGGTCGGTCAAGTCGCCTCGCGCGCACCTCGCCCGCCTCGACGCGATCATCACCTCGCCAGCCGATGCATCCAAGCGGTCTGCTACACGGGAGACGTCGGCGTCGACGACGACGACGAGCTCGTCCGCAACCAAGCGCCCGATGGACTTGCTCGAGGACGCGCAGGCGGCGGCGGCAGCGGCGGGGGCGTCGCTCACCCCGAGCCCCGTGCCCAAGAAGACGGTGGCCCTCGCGCGCGCGCTTGGGCGTGCGGATGCGCCTGTGCTTGAGGCGATCAGCGCGCTGGAGGATGCGGACGCGGAGAGCGAAACCGTCCGTGGGGCGATCGCGACGCTGCAGGCGCAGGTGGAGGCAGACCCGACGGTGCTGCTCCAGCCGCACAACCACGCGACCGCCCTCTTCGCAGCGGTCTGCACGCGGCTGAATTGGCTCCTGAATGACACGAGCGACAACACCGTCATCCGGCGGCTCGCGAACCTGATGGTCATGCACCTCTTCGTGTGCAAGCCCCTCATGCGCGAGCTGCATGAGCCCCAGATCCGATTCCTCGTGCTCCAGCTCCTCGATCGGCTCGTCGACCGGCGGCTCAACGACTTTGGCGAGGAGATGAAGACCAACTTGCTGCTCAAGTCGATCAACCTGATGATGCTCAAGCTCCTTGAGTTCACACCGCGCGCCGCCACGCTGACCGCGCTGCTGTGCTGCCTGCTCGACAAGGCGCGCCACTGATGGCCACTGATGGCCTCTGATGGCCTCGGATGGCCTCGGATGGCCTCGGATGGCCTCGGATGGCCTCGGAAGGCCTCGGAAGGCCTCGGATCGCCTCTGATCGCCTCTGATCGCCTCTGATCGCACCGGATGACCTCCAATGGCCTCCCTCATCAGTGTGATTGCGCCGGATGACCTCCAATTGCCTCCCTCATCAGGCGCGCCGCCCGGCGGATCGGCAGCTCGCGCGGCTGCTGCTCAAGTGCATGCACAAGTTGCTCAAGGCGCTCGCCATGCCGCGAGAGGTCGACAAGCTCGGCACCATCAGCCTGCCCTCCGTGCTCGCGCAGCTGCACGATCTCTCGCTGCTCGCGCCCCCTTCCCCAACGGGCGATGTGTCGTTCTCTCTGGACCTGATGAAAGCTACTGAAGAGGTGCTGCGCGTGCTCGTCGATCCCCCCGCGGCACGCAGGCTATGTGCTCACCACGGCGCCCTGTCCTTCTCCCCACACAGGTGCTGCTCGTGCTCGTGGATGGGCATGGTGCCGCCGCGCTCAAGGCTGCGATCCCCAAGGGCGCGGAGGAAGGCGGCATTGCCCTGTGGATCAATCAACGGTTGGCGGAGGCGCCCGAGACGGCGCTACGCGTGGTGGCGCCGCCCGCCGCCCCGCCACCCGCCGCCCCGCCACCCGCCGCACCCTTGGCGGCGCCGCTGCCTTCCGTGCCACTCGAGCCGATGCAGCTGGGTGCGGCATTCGACCAAGCGGCTCCCTCGCCCGCACCGAAGGCGGGCGCGCCCACGACGGCGCCGACAGCGGTGGCGCCCTCGCCGCGACAGCGCTCGTCGAGTGCACCCGTCCCCCTCAAGTCGCCTTCTGCCGCTGCCGCACCCGTCGCCAAGTCGCCTCGATCCATCGCCAAGTCGCCCAGACCGTTGGCCACCAGGCCGGCGACGGCGGCCTCGGCGACCGCGGGCGTCGAGTCGGTCGCCGCCACGGCGCGCGCGAAGCTCGAGGCTATGAAACGCAAATACAATATCACCACTGCGCACAGCGCCGCCGCCCCGGCTACCGCCGCCGCCACGGCCGCCGCCGCCGCCACCGCCGCCGCCGCCGCCACGGCCGCCGCCGCCCCTGCCGCCGGTGCCGTTGCGACAGCGGCCGTCGCCCCGGTCGGTGCTGAAGCAGGGATGGGCGCTTCTGCCGCCGAGGGGGCACCGGCCGCAGGGGTGGCGGGGACGACAAGCCCGTCGCTCAACGTGGCGGCGCTCAAGTCGAGGCTGGCGAGGCTGCGTGCGCGCCCGTGAAGGGCTTGAGAGAGCGGGGCGCATTTTCTGCGGGCGCGCGGGCGGCGCGGTGGGCGTGGTGCATGGCGTGGCATGGCATGGCGTGCACAATCGGTGTTTGCCCTGTGGAGAGGCGCATGCAATCGGTCTGCCCTGTGGAGGGCGCATGCAATCGGTTTGCCCTGTGGAGGGCGCATGCAATCGGATTGCCCTGTGGAGGGCGCATGCAATCGGTTTGCCCTGTGGAGGGCGCATGCAATCGGATTGCCCTGTGGAGGGCGCATGCAATCGGTTTGCCCTGTGGAGGGCGCATGCAATCGGTTTGCCCTGTGGAGGGCGCATGCAATCGGATTGCCCTGTGGAGGGCGCATGCAATCGGATTGCCCTGTGGAGGGCGCATGCAATCGGTTTGCCCTGTGGAGGGCGCATGCAATCGATTTGCCCTGTGGAGGGCGCATGGCGGCGACGTGACGCATGAAGGCATCAGGGGAGCGGTGACCCCGCTGTGCGTCGCAACGAGCCGTGCAAACTGTACTGAGTACTGGGCACCATCTCCGGTCTGCAGAGTGATTGAGGGCGAGAGGCTGCATGGGCGGAAGTGCGGATTGGGCCTTGTGGGCGAGAATCGCGCTTTGCGGTTGGCGCGGGTCGGCATTTTTCGGGCATCCTCCACCGACGCCAAGACGGCATCGGGGGGACGGGGAGAGCAGAGTCTAGCCGGAGGTGTGTATGTGTGTGAGGCCATGTTGGGCGATGCGCGTGACGTGCTGGCGGTGGCGCGGTCGTCCACGGTCGCGTTGTATGCGGTGAGCGCACATTGCAGTGTTGGGCTTCTATATGCAAGTCGGGCGCCGCGCGGCCGACCCCGACGGACGGGAGCCACGATCGACGATGTCCGTTGACCGTTCGGTCGGGCACGAGCACAAGCTCCCCCGGCAAGCACCAAGCTTGAAGCTAGGATGCGGTCGGACCGTCGGAGGTGCCGGTCCAGGTTAGTCCAGGTGCGGTAACGTATGCGGATCGCGTTTTGTCGCGTTTTGTCGCGTTTCCCGTTTGAAGTAACAATCATCGAATACGAAACCGAGAGTGGCCGAGAGCAAGATCGAGCATAGTTAGATATACGGAATACGCTGGGCCAGACAAAGTAGATGCGCCATATGATGCGCTTTTCTTATCCGAAGCGCCGTTGCGAGCGTTGTTCCCAATGAGCGGCGCGACCGACGACAGGCCGACGCTGCTGGAGGTGTTGCCCAAGGCAGGGCTCGTGTACTCGGAGAAGGGCAACCTGAGCGAGGTGCTGTGCAAGCCCAAGATCATGCCCATCAAGTCGGTGTCCCTCGAGAGGCTCGAGGCCATGGAGCAGCAGGCCGAGAACTTTAGGAAGAGCAACCCGACAACTGCGATGCCCAAGTGAACGCGTGGCTAGTCACAACCCAGGGGCATGCTTAATAGGCGAGGAGGTAGGAGGTCTATGCCCACACGCGCGTGACGGCGTTTCTGCGTGAGCTCGTGTTTTCTATGCCCACCCGCGCGCGGGATCTGTGTACGCTCGTGTTTGCTGCGTGCGAGACGGACTGTGGCTCACCTTTTGAGACACATGGCTCACATGCATGTCGCCGCCGAGTCGGACTCAAATAGTTTCTTGCTGGTCCGGGTACTCAAACCCCCATTATGCGCACCAACATGCACGTACGCCGAGTCTTACAGCGCGCACATCCCAAACTGCTACGGGAGGCGAGAGCGCGCCCGCCCCCGCACGGCCCGATGTGGGCACGGTCACACTTCAGCATATTGCGGGGCGCATGATCCCCGGGTCTCACAAGATTGCACCGCGTAGGCGCGCTCATCTCGCACTCGCCACACTCTTCGCCCGACACCCCGCCTGCCACCAAACATGCTCGCATCGACGAGAAGGACGAGAGTCACCTGCCGCCGTTCTGGCCGTCGCCCCACCAGCGCCGCCGCCACTACCGGCGGCGCTTCGAGGCTCGTGGCCCGCCGCCGCCGCCCTCGCGCCGCCTCGTGGCGCGCAGCCTTTGCTGCCCCCTTGCTGCCGCCCTGCCACCCGATCCGCTTCCTCCGGCTCCGCAGGCGTGAACGCGTCGTGTCGGGCGGATAGGGCGGACGCCGCGTCGTGTCGGGCGGCCCCACAGGCGGTAGCCGCGTCGCGTCGGGCGGCTCAGGCGGTCGCGTCGGGCGGTTTCGGGATCGTCGCGTTGACCTTGGTCAGCAGCTCGGTCGCCTCGGAGGCGCTCTTGACTCGCAACAGATAGCTCTGGGGGCCCGTGGCGGCGGAGAGGAGCACGAGGCGGATGGAGCAGTCGGAAACACGCTCGGCCGGCGCCATCAAGGGCAGCAGATGCTCGTTGAGGATGAGTCGCATGGTTTGCTCGACACGCATCACCAGGCGCGGGTAGGGGAGTTGCCGTTCATCCCCCCTCGGAAGTGGCTTGTGCTTGAGCAGCCGCAAGCTGCCCACTCCTCTCTCGGCCCATCGAGCCACCTCGACGAGTGGGCCTTCGTTGGCCTCGGTCGCCTTCGTCGTCGCCGACGCGCCGTCGTCGCCGCCGCCCGCTGCGTCATCATCATCATCATCGTCGTCGTCGTCTTCGTCGTCGTCGTCGTGATTGCCCTCGTCATCACCTCTACCGGCCGCCCCCGCGCTCATCGTGCCCTTGACGATCGCCGCTGAGGTTGCTCCGGCGGCGGAGGGCACAAAGGGCGCCGCGTGCGGGTTGAGAGTGCTGCTGCTGCTGCTCACCGGCAGCGCCGTCACGGGAGCCCCCACCGCCGCCCCGTCCGGAGCCAAGGGCGCCGTCACGGGCGCCGCACCCGCACCCGCGTCCGCAGCCGTGCCAGCGCTCCCGTTCGCGCCGTACTGAGCGCTCGGTGCGGGCGCGGCGCCCTCGGCAGCCGGCGAGGGGGCGTTGGCCGGACTGCCAGCGGACTCGTCGGCCGGGTCGAGATCAGCGGCAGCTCGAAGGGCGGACGCCGGACAGTTCTTTGGCGCCGGTTCCAGACGAAGCTCGAGCCTGAAGAGCTTGGCTCGCACGCGGTAGACGCAGATCTCGTCCTCCTCGCCCGTCGTCACCGGCTCCGGCACCAGCACCGGCGCCTCCGTTGGCGTCTCGGTGAGCCGATTCGACGCGGACGAGGCGCCTCCGCCGCCACTGCGTGCGCCATGCGGGCTCGCGGCGGCGAACGTGGTCCTCGGCGCCGGCTCGCGCGGGCCGCCGAAGGAGCCGAAGCTGCTGCCGCCGCTGCCGCTCGTGCCTGCCGCCGCACTCGGCGCTGATGATGCGGCGCCAAAGCCGGACGTCGAGGCGGCGGCGGCGGCGGCCACTGCGCCAAAGCCGCCTGCGCCTCCGGCGCCAAAGCTGCCAAAGCCGCTCCCGGTCACACTACCGAAGCCACCGCTGCTGGCACTGCCGAAGCTGCCACCGCTGACACTGCCGAAGCCGCCCGTCGACGAGCACGAGCTTGAGCAAGCAGCTGATGCCCCGCCCCACGAGCAGGCGGCAGGGGCGGGCGCGGCTGCTGGCGTAGCAGCTGGCGCCAAAGTGCCTGCGGCGGAGGCGGGCATGGCCTCGCCTTCGAGCGCCGGGCGTTTCGACTCCGGCTCCGCCTCCCCGGCCTTGTCCAGGGTGCGCTTCGTGTCACTCATGTGGTGATACAAGAGGCACAAGAAAAGTCGGCAGGCAGGCTGCGCGCTGCGATCGAGCTGCCACGACAGCGCTCGGCAAACAGACTACGCACGCACAAAAGCTAACGCGCGGCCGAGGCACCCTCGTTCACGTGATGAGTGTTTACAACTTGCCGCTCCCGCGCTCTTCACGTCAGCGTCTGACGTACGCGGCGGATTGGCAATGTCATGCAGCGTGCCGCCGAGTGGGCGGCTCACCCCCTTCTACATCTTCAGCGACGCCAAGACTGCCGAGCTGCGCGAGCTGGGCCGGCAGCGCGTGAGCACCAATGAGATCATCGAGTACTGGCGCAACCTCTCCGAGGCCGACCGCAAGCCGTACGAGGAGAAGGCTGCGCAAGCCTGCTCGGCCTACCTGGAGGAGTGCAATCAGCGCGAGGTGCAACGGCTGGCCGAGGGCGGCGATGAGGAGGAGGGCGAGGACGAGAACGACGATGACAATGAGGACGGCGAGGGCAAGGACGAGGAGGGCAACGACGAGAGCAAGCCGGACAAGGCGCAGCTGCCCCTGTCTAGAATCAAGAGGATCATCTCTCTCGGCCAGGAGAGCAAAAACAGTCATCTGTACAGCCGCGAGTCCGTCTTCGCCATCACCAAGGCCGTCGAGTTCTTCCTCGAGCGTTGCGTGTGGGAGTCGGCGCGCGTCACCGCACGCTCCGGGCGCAAGACGCTCCAATTCCAAGACGTGGTCACGTCGATGCGGCAGCACCATCGCCCCGAGGCGATGCAGTTCTTCGTCGAGGAGTTCCAGCCCAAGCCCGAACCGCCCGAGCCCAAGTCCAAGCCGATGAAGCGCAAGGCCGATGCGGGCAGCAAGGCCAAGGCCGCCGGCGGCCCGAAGCAGCCCAAGCAGCAAAAGACGGCGGCGGCACAGGGCTCGCCCGACCCCGCGCCCGCGCCCGCGCCCGCGCCCGCGCCCGCGCCCGCGCCTGCACGCGAGTCGCAGCGCCCGGGCATGCGCTCGAGGTAAGCACAGGTTGGCGCGCCGGTTTCTACGAATAGTTCTACCATAGTTATCTTTGTGCCGGCGGCATCCCGTACTGACTGTAGTTGCGCGGCCGTGCCGCCCGGCGTACGTGGACTGTAGATGTGCGGCCTATGTGCGGCCCCAGTGTGTACGGCTTTCAACGGACCGAGTCCCGGTTGGCACGCAAGCCCCTTATGAATAGTAAAAGGAACAGAGCATGATCGATGCTGTCACATGCATGCGTGCGCCTCCCCGACGGTCGTGTGATCGGTCAGTGATGAGTGATCGGTGTGCCCGGTCGGGTGCGATCCGGAGCCTACAGAGAAGCGAGAAGGCCTTTCATCCACCACCAGGGACACAACAGGCGTCCCACTGTTCATTTCGCATATGTTCTTAACACGGTTCGGGGCGGGGGAATCCGAGTGTTAACAGCAAATTCACACTTTGTGCGGGCCGTGGTTCGTATGAAGTGCGGCATCACGCACGTGGCTATGTTCGGCATCGCCGTCTTGATGGTCACAGCTCTTCGCCGCGCACTGCTGCTGCATGCACCGGTGCTGGAGCTGTCCTCAGCACTGCAGCCAGCGGGGCAGCGCCGGCAGCCCATCGCCGTCACAGGGGCACGAGGCGCAGTCGAGCCCGAGGTGCTCGTGCCGCCGCCGCCGCCGCCACAACCTCTCCTCTCAGGGGAACTGAGCGACGCGCTGGCGCTCGCAGTGCCCGCGGGCCGCGGGCTTGTGATGCTGACGTTTGGCAACTCGGGCGTTCGCCAGATGCTGATCAACTTCGTGGCGCACGCGCGTGCTGCCGACATCCCGTTTGTGGTTGGCGCTGTGGATCGCGCCGTGTTCACCCTTCTCGCGAGGCAGAGCGTGGCGGTGTACGAGACGCCGCTGTCCAAGCAGGCTGGCTACGCGCTCGACGGCTCGAATGCGCACGCCTCGGGCAGTTGGATGAGCTTTGCGCAGATGCGTTCGGGTGAGGTGGCGCGGGTGGTGGCTCTGGGCTTCGACGTGCTCCACACGGACGTGGATGTGGCATGGCTGCGCAGCCCGATGCCGTATCTGGCATGCGCGCACGAGGACGCGGACGCGGACGCGGGCGCCACGACGACCACCACCTCCTCCGCCGCCGCCACCTCTCGCTGGCCCCGTGGCGCCTTCTCGTGCGCGTCCCTCAAAGCCGCCGACGTGGCCGTCTCCACCGACAACATGTCGCCTCGCGAGGAGGCTGCGAATGGGGTGGGATACACGGCGGGCGGCACCTTCAACACGGGGCTGCTGCTCATCCGCGCGACCGCCGCGGGCAAGCGCTTTGCGCGTGCGTGGCACGCGAGCGTAGTGGAGCGTGCATGCCCTGCTGGAAGGCCGGGCGACTGCAACCCTGGCCGTTGCTGTACGTCGGACCAGCAGGTGTTCAACCGGATGGTGCGTGATGAGAAGTTCTATCCCGGGCTGAAGGTGCCACATGGCGGCGGGCGCACGGTGTACTCGCCCAAAGCTAACGTGACGCTAGGAGCTCTCCCACTTGCATTGTTCCTCCACGGCCATGGATACTTTGTGCAGGTGCGCCTCAGCTGTGCCGGCGGGAGTGCCCGTACCTGAGTGCCTCCACAAGTGCCATCGAGTGCCACTGAGAGAGCCGCCGGTGGCTCCGCCGATGGCGCAGTCTGTGAATGTGCCTGTGACTGTGAATGCTTGCTCCGGTGGCTCCCCCGATGGCGCAGTCTGCCGCCCTCGCGCCTCGTGCGGCGGCGCTGCCCGCGCCCTTTGCCGTGCATGCCACCTACAGCCTCGACCACCACGACGAGCTCGCCAAGGCTCAACGGTTTCGCGAGGCGGGCCTGTGGAGATCTGACCCACCTGAGCCTGCCGATGCAAGGTACCTCGCTGTCGGACTACCAGCCGGCAGCAGCAGCAGCAGCAGCAGCGGCGGCGGCGGCAAGGGCGGCGGCGCCCATCATCAACTGCCACCGGCGGTGCGGGCAGCAGTGGCTGGTTTTGAGGCCAAGGGGCAGAGTGCCGCCAACATCGGCGTCCACGTGCTTGCCCTGCGCGCGTACGTCGCCGAGCTGCGCGACGCCCTGGCGCTCGCTCTCGTGCTCAATAGGACGCTCGTGCTGCCGCGTTGGGCATGCTACTGTGATCGTCTCTGGTCGGGCTCCGATGACATCTTCCACTTTGGCTGCATGTACCCTGGCGCCCAGGACGGCCAGTACGTGCCCTTTGTCTGCCCGATGGACCACGTCCTCTCGCCGTTCGAGTGGAACGAGAAGCGCTTCCCATACAAGGACCACCTCTTCCTGAAGCCACTCGAGGGCACTGGCGAGATCGTCGAGATTGCTGTGGCCGAGATTGCTGGCGAGATTGCTGTGGGCGCCGACGGCGGCGGCGCGACCAAGGGCGGCGCGACCGAGGGCGGCGCTCAGGACGACGCTCCGGCCGCGACCGAGGGCGGCGGCCAGCCGTCCGGCCGTGCTGCGCTGCGCCTGCCACTCGGTCAATCGGCGGTCGCCGTGCGCCGCGCGCTGGCGCCGTACGCGAGCGCGCGCGTGTTGCGCCTCGAGCACACACGCGCGCTGCTGTGTGGTCTCGGTGGCGCGGAGACGTTCGAGGCTGATGGCGCGCGCCGGCTGGCGCAGCTGATCCCCGCGCTGCTCAAGCCGCCGTCGTGGTGCGCCAAGTGCTACCAGCCGTGCCTGAGCGAGCTCAAAGGATGGCTCGATGCCGACACCATCCGGCGCGGCTGGAGGAAGGAGGGGGGCGAAGAGTTCTGGTGCGCGCACTTTGAGCCACCCGAGCCGCTGCCCGCGCTCTGCCCGGTGTGACGAAACACGGATTCGGAGATCCCATCGGAGATCGGATTCGGAAGCGACGACCCGGGTTGTGGCCCCGCGGCTCCCCTCGAGGCTCCCGCCGGGGGTTGCGGTTCGTCGCGAAGGTCCCGTCCGGTCGCGGGTCGAGCTCGGCACTAACTCGGCGCCACATGCCGCGTGCCGCCGAGGACGTGTACCGCGCGCCGCTGTGTACTATTTTCAGATGAAACAAAAACCAAACGAAAGTTCGCGCGGGCCGACGAGTCCCCCGTCGCGTCTCAGATTCATCTCGTTCCTCACTTGAACTTGTTCTCACTCAAGCGCGGGCCCGAGCGCTTCATGTCCTGGGGGCGAGATTCGTTTCGGTCCCACAGCCAGACTGACATGTGACAACAGGCTGAGCAGTGAGCTGACACCTCGGAGAGCTGAGCTGACACGTGGACGATTTTGGGCCGCCATGCGCCACGTCACCCGCCTCCGAGCTCCGTCCGCGCCCAGCATGGCGCCCAGTGTGCCAGGCTCTGCGCCGACTGCTCTGCGCTCCCGCGGGAGATTTGGGAGATTTACGTGGGCGCGGCCGGTGCGGCGCCGCCATCGGGCGCGGCGGCGGCGGCGGCGGGCTGCACGCCAGAAGCAGCAGCAGCAGCAGCATCGACGTCCTGCCAGTCGCCCTCCTTTTGGTCCGGCGGCTTCGGCGCGCCCGAGACGGCGCCCTTGGCCGCGCCGGTGAGCAGCCCAGCAGCCGCGCTCCGTTTGGGTACGTCGGCCTTGCCGTAGCGCTCCTCGAAGTCCTTTTTGGCGGCCTCGAGAAGAATCTGGCCGAGAGGGCAATCAGAGGTCATCAGAGGCTTTCAGAGGTCACTAGAGTCCATCAGAGGTCATCAGAAGCACCTGGCCGAGGGCAAAGGGGAGGCCGTAGGTCATCAGAGGCCATCAGAGGTCATTAGAGGTCCTCAGAAGCACCTGGCCGAGGGCAAAGGGGAGGCCGTAAGGGGCGCCCATCGGTGGGATCGGATGGTGCGGTGTGAACTTGGAGTTTTTGAGATTCCGAGCTGGCACGCCGCCGAGGACTGGGGCGCCCACTGCATGCTCCGGCGGCATCTCGTGTGTGCGGTGCATCCGGTTGACGGACTTGCACGTCACGTCAGTCGGATCAAATTTGGAAGTCGTCTGGATGGGCACGACGGCCCCCTTGTAGCTGTAGCACAGTTTCGGCAGCGGAGCGTCGGGCGGGAAATAGAGCCCTCCCAAACTAGGCGCGTGCTTGGTCGGCGACGTCTCGGCGGTTATCTCGGCGGCGCCCCCTTTGGAGATGAGGAATTCGCCCACGGCGAGAGCTCCCTGAGCACGTGGCGAGAGGCCATCAGAGGTCATTCGAGGCCATCAGAGGTCATTAGAGGCCATCAGAGGTCATTAGAGGCCATCAGAGGCCATCAGAGGTCATCAAAGGCCATCAGAGGTCATTAGAGGCCCTCAGAGGCCATCAGAAGACGTCAGAGGTCATCAGAGGCCATCAGAGGACATTAGAGGTCATCAGAGGCAATCAGAGGTCATTAGAGGCACCTGGGTACGTGGCGAGAGGAGCTGTGGGGGTTCGGGGGGCTTTGCCTCATCCTCGAGAGCCTTCTTGACGGCGTCGACCAGAGCATCCTCGCTGATGTCGAGTGCCTTCTTGATGGACTCACGCAGCGCGATCAGCAGCGTGCGGAACTGGCTGCGCTCGACCCGCAGCTCCAACGGACTCATGAGCACAAGCTCTGCAGTCGGCACGCTCGGCTGGGCCTGGGCGTCGCCACAACGGAGGGTCGCAGCCAAGGCCAGGCGCAAGTCCGGCTTCTTGGGCGGCGCGCCGTTTCGGGCGAGCTGCCGATGCCACCACGGGGCGGCGAACTTGTACGTGCCCACCACGGCGCGTAGATGCGCGCCGATCATCTCGTCAATCTCGGCGAGGGAGAGGAAGCCGTTTTGATTCGGGTCGGAGCGATGCCAAAGCTCCTTGCGCGTCTTGGACGAGGCCGCGTCCTTGCCGGTCGGTAGCTTGGCGCTCAGCCCTTCCCAATCGAGGCTCGCAGCTGCGCAGTGGCAATTAGTGGCAATTAGTGGCAATTAGTGGCAATTAGTGGCAATTAGTGGTAATCAGTGGCGCTCAGCCCTTCCCAATCGAGGCTCGCAGCTGCGCAGTGGCAATTAGTGGCAATTAGTGGCAATAAGTGGTAATCAGTGGCGCTCAGCCCTTCCCAATCGAGGCTCGCAGCTGCGCAAGGGGAGAGAGCCATTAAGGGCACTCAGTGGCCATTAGTGGCCATCAGTGGCAATTAGTGGCGCTCGGCGCTTCCCCACCCACGCTCGCAGCCCGTACCTGTCGTGGCGAGGGCCGTGCTTGCCCCCGCCGATGCCGATGCCGATGCCGGACGAGGCCGCGGAGTCGGGTCTACCGGCACGGGCTCCCAACCGCCGCCCTTCTTCTTCCTCTCCGCTCCGACGACGATCGTGAGCTTCTCGGGCCAGGACTCACCTGATGAGCGAAGCAATCAGCGGTCATCAGATGGCACTCAGAGGGCACTGATGAGCTTCTCATCTCAGGACTCACCAGGGCCTGGGCTGGGCACGTTGATGCTTGGACGGAACTTTGGCGGCGAGTTGTCCATGCCGCCGCCCCATTTGAATGCAGGCTGGCGCGTCAGCTTGATGTCCGTCGGGTCGTACCTGCCGTGGCGAGGGCCAGTGGCAATCAGTGGCAATCAGTGGCAATTAATGGCAATTAGTGGTCATTAGTGGTCGTACCGGCCTGGCCCGGGCGTCGTCGAGACGCTCACGGGTCCGTGCTGGCGCGCCGAGCCAAACGAAAAGGCGGGCGCGTTCTGCTGCTTGAGGAACTTGGGGTCATGCGAACCGGGGCCTGGCTCCGCAGCCTTGGCCTCGAGCACGCGCTTGACGCGATCGAGCTCGTTGAGCGATGCGGCGAGCCGCGCGCCCGCCACGGCGCCAACCACGGCGCCCGCCACGGCGCCCGCCTCGATGAAGGGCGCCGTGGTGGCGCTCTGCTTGCGCTGCCGCGCACTCGGCGGGGCGTCCTTTGGTCGTCCGAAGGAGTACGCGGGGCTCTTCACCGAATCAATCTGCCAGACGGGGTCGTACGAGCCGGGCCCAGCGCCATCGGTCAGGTGGACGGCTTTGGTGGCAGAGCTCGTCTTCGCTAGCTGCTGTTGTTGCCGAGCGCTGTTGCCGAGCGCCGCCTTGGATGGGAGCGCCGTGCCGAGCATCGCCTTGGAAGGAAGCGATTTACTCAGGGGCTTCGCAGTGCTGCCGGCGGTCGCCGGGCGGCGGCGAGATGACGGAGGATTTACCGGTACGTTGCTGCTGGTGGCAGCCGCTGCTGTCCCGGGGGGCTCTGCGCTGTCCGCCGCTGCTGCTCCGGCGCCTGCGACCGGTGCTGCTGCCGCTCCGGTGCCTGCGACCGGTGCTGCCACGCCCGCTCCGGTGCCTGATTGGGCCGCAGACTCGCCGGCGGCTACGGCAGCGTCTGCCGCGGCTTCAGCATCGTTGATCGCCTTCGCCACCGCCGGTGACAGTGGAGGGTTTGGCGCAGCTACCGACGCCACTGGTGCCCCCGAAGCGACTGGAGCTGGAGCTGGGTCGCTGGCAGCCGCTGCTTCGATGCCGGCGTCGGAAGCTGCTGCGACGACCGCCGCTGCTGGAGGCTCAGCTGGAGGCGCTGCCGCGGCTTGCTCCCCCAGAGCCTTGCGTGCGGCCTTGCCGCGTTGCGCAGCCTGAACCTTGGTCGCCGCCTCCGCCTCCATCGACAGAGTGGACGAGGAGGGCAACCGGTGCCAAAAAAAAACATCAGGAACCTGCTCGTTTTAGAGGCGTGAATGAATTGCGCGGTTTGACGACACTCAACTCAATTCACGCCATTCAACTCCTCCCAACTCTAATTTGCATAAGAGGGGCGGACGGCTCGGGCTGTGAACCGGCACGTCTTCGCCCGGAACTTGTCGAGCAGGGCGCGAAGATGTCGGCCTATCGTCCCTCACGAAGGCCAAAGTGCGCGGCGCCGACGGGATGCTGCGCGAGGAAGAGCACGAGGACAAGTTCGAGGCGGCCGTGAGGACGATAGAGGAGTGCTTTCCGGGCGCGGAGCGGTCCGCAATCGAGAGTGCACTCAAGCAGAAGGGTGGCGTGGAGCTCGGTACGAGCCCGCAGTCCCAAAGCGTCTCGAGCCTCTGAATCTCTGCTGTGCGATTGCTCTCCCTCACGCAAGCCCACGCTCTTGAATCGCGTACTGCAGCGATCGAGCACCTGCTGGACGGCCAGGGTGGCAGCAGTAGCAGCGACGCGAGCTTCCAAGCTCAGCGCGCCAGCAGGGGAGGCAAGGGAGGCCGAGGGAGCAACGGAGGAGGCAAGCACCAGCGCTCGGCGTCGCCTACCCAGCTCCTCCTCGCAGCACCGAATCGGACGTCGGGCAAGGCACCCGCCACTGCAGGTGGCCGGGAGCCACTGCAGGTGTTCGGACAAGGCACTGCAGGTGGCACTGCAAGTGGCGCCACCGTCGCAGGCGAGCGGCCGCTCTCCTCCGCGCCGCTCAAGCCCACTCAGCGGCAGAAGGCCTCGGCACCGGCTGTGCCCACAACCACCGCCGCACCCACAACCACCGCCGCACCCACAACCACCGCCGCGCCCACAGCCACCGCCGCACCCACAACCACCGCCGCGCCCACAGCCACCGCCGCACCCACAGCCACCGCCGCACCCACAGCCACCGCCGCACCCACGGCCACCCGGAGCTGGGCCGCGGTGACGGCCCCCATCGCCAAGCGCCGTGTCGAGCACCAGGTGGCGCCTCCTCCCGATGCACTCGCGCCATCGGCCGAGGAATGTTCGGTGCTCGACACGGCGCTGGCCGCTGACGCGCCTTCGCCGAGGACCGCCACAACGCCCGCAAGCTCGGCATCGCCCTCCGACGGGTCGCAGGCATCGCCTCCTGACGGGTCGCAGGCATCGGCTGGGGTGGCGGTGACCACGACGGCCACCGAGACGGCGCCCGAGACGGCGCCCGGGACGGCGTCCGAGCTGAGCGCCGAGCTGAGCGCCACGCGCGCGCAGTTACTCGAGCTGCAGGCGACGCGCCGTGCCGAGCAGGTTAGTGCCTCTGATGACCTCTGATGGCCTCTGATGGCCTCTGATGGCCTCTGATTGCCTCTGATTGCCTCTGATGACCCTCCCTCATTGCCTCCCTAATTGCCTCCTTAATTGCCTCCCCTAATTGCCTCCCTCATTGCCTCCCTCATTGCCCTCCCTGCGTGCGCGCCGTGTCGAGCAGGCCGAGCGCGTGCAGCTCGAGGAGCTTCTGCACCTCTCCGGGCAGCATCGGCGCACACGGGCCGCCGAGGATGTCCTCCTCAATTCCCTGGTCGACGAGCGCCGCAGCTTCGAGCAGCGCACGGCGGAGGCAGAGGCGCGGGCGACCAGGGCGGAGGCGCTCAGAGAGGAGGCGGAGGGGCGAGCAGGGATCTTCGAGAAGCGCCTGCGTCACGTGGAGGAGCTCGCCCGGCAGGCTGAAGTGCGCCGGGCGCGGGCGGTGGAGGCGCAGGCGGCGGCGGAGGCGACCGCGCACGCGGCCACCGAGCAGGCCGAGGCGGCGGAGGCGGCGGAGGCGGCGGCGAGGGCGGCGAGGGAGGAGGCGGAACGCGAGACGCTCGCTGTCGTGAGAGGCTCCCGGGGCGCCCAGTGGGTGGCGGCCACGGCCACGCGGAGCGGCGTTGAGGCGCTGCGCACCGCGCTCGCCGCCCTCCAGAGCGCTCACGACGGCGCGCACGAGGACGGCGTCGACGACGCGAGCGCCCACGACGACGCGTACGCCCACGACGACGTGGGCGCCCACGACGACGCGAGCGCGAATGCGCTGTCGCTGGCCCTGCTGCAGGCGGCGTGCGCCGAGGTGGAGGCGGAGGCGGCGGCGGCGGCGCTGGGTCGCCAAGCCCTCCTCGCCGACCTGCAGGTCGCCCGTGCCGAGCGCGAGTGCGAGAGCGCCGTATTGAGCGCCACCGTCGCGGGGCTCGCCGCCGAGCTGGCCGACGCGCTCGCGACGGCGCGGCAGGGGAAGGCGGACGCGGAGGCGGCGCTCAACACGGCGCGCACGCAGCTCGAGGTGGCCCAGGCTGCCCTGGCCGCTCGCGACGACGCGGCACGCGAGCTGCGCTCGACGTGCGCGGCAGCCCTCGCAGCCAGTGCCGCGCAGCTGGCGGAGGCCGTCGCCGAGACGGCGCGCGAGCGGGCGCGCGTGCGCAGCCTCTCGGCACGGCTCGAACGAGCGTCGACCTCGAGCGAGCGCTCGACACGGCGCCTTTGCGAGGTGCAGCGCACGCTCCACGAGGCGCTCGAGACGGCGCTCGGGCACGGGCAGGCGCCGCTCGGGACGGCGCTCGGCGCGGCGGGGGGCGCGGACGGGTGCGCGGAGGAGGGGCGCGCCGTCTCGAGCGCCTCGCCGCCCGCCGCCACCTCGCCCAGCGGCACGAGAGCCGTTCACTCGCCCACCACGACGCCCATGACGGCCCCCGGTTCGCGCGTCGTCGTGGGCGGCGGCGCGGATCCGCATTCACAGCCGTTGAGAGCCGCGGATCCGCATTCACAGCCGTTGAGAGCCGCGGAGCCGCATTCACAGCCGTTGAGAGCCGCGGATCCGCATTCACAGCCGTTGAGAGCCGCGGAGCTCGCAGCCGGCGTAGCACCCACCGCCGTAACGGCTGACGTAACGGCTGACGTAACGGCTGACGTAACGGCTGACGTAACGGCTGACGTGCTCGTGGGCACCCATGGCGCGTCGTGTCGGGCAGCTGCCTCGTCCACCCTCGAGGCTCCCCACAGCCCTCCCCACAGCCCTCCCCACAGCCCTCCCCACAGCCTGTGCGTGCGCCTCGTCCCAGCGGACGGCTCGGACGCGCACACCAACTTGCCGGCGGGCGACGCGTGGGCGCGAGATCTCTTTGCGAGTCGCGGGCTGCACCCGACGCATCTCATCAAGTACAATCAGGTGCCCACGCTGAGCCGCCTGAGTGCGCCTGAGTGCGCCTGAGTGCGTGCCAATGCACCTGATTGCGTCTGATTGCGTCCAGTGCGCCTGATTACTCCTGATTGCGCCTGATTGCGTACGAATGCGTCTGATTGCAGGTGACCGAGCCGAGCTACATCCTCGTGCGGTTCCGAGACGCGCCCGAGACGGCGCGCGCCCAACGGCGGCTCGACGGTGCCTGGGTCGACTTACCGGTAGGCTTCTTGCTCGTGGACAGCGACCCAAACCCCACAGTGCGCTGCCAGCTCGCCATCACGCTCAGCGGGAGCCATAATTGTGTAACCGCCGCGGCGCTTCCTAATTTGGTCGGCGGCGCTCCGGTGGGCACGCGCCGTGATGGGCACACTGCGCGCGGCGGCCGCGGCGGCGCGCGCGGCGCCCGTAACGGCGCTCGTGGTGGAGGGCGGATGGCGTCGTCGGCGGGCGCGGCGCCCTCCACCGCGGGCGCCGTGATGGGCGCGGCGCCCTCCACCGCGGGCGCCGTGATGGGCGCGGCGCCGGTCCTCGCCACCGACTAATCAGGGACCTCGTGACGAAATCGTCATCTCCCGAGGGAGCTGGCGGTTACACGGGAGCGGCTCCTCACCGCGCAGGGGGCGGCAAGCTGACGCTCCTAAGCCCTTCATCGGGCGTACATTAGGGCGCATGAGCGCGAGGGACGGCGACGTGCTGCGGAGGCCGCGGGAGATGACGATCTCGTCGCGATCTCCCTTACACGTAACGAGGGACGGAAGTGCTGCGGAGGCCGCGGAGCACCGCGGGCGTACACGCTTACAGTACGGGGAGAGAGCCGCCGGGACGCGGCCGCCGATGCACACGCGAGAAGTTGCCTGCATGGTTGGTGCTACTGGTGCAGTGGCATGCTACACGCTGCGGCATGGTCAATATTGCACATCTTGGCGGAGCACGCGCGCTACTGCATGTACCGATCTGGTGAGTCGTGCTGATTTTGGGAGCAGTAGTAGTAGTAGTAGTAGTACAGTTGCTACGGTACGATACGCATGTAGTGTGGTGGAGCAATGCAAACGGTACGGACTCAAAGAACTCATGTGTGAGCGCGGGATCCTCTCGCGATCCTGAGCAGCCGAAGGCCGAGAGCCTCGTCATTGCTTGCCTGCGATTGGTGCATGCGGTGCATGGGCAGACGTCAGCGGTGCGCAGCAGTGCGCAGCGATGGGCGATGCAGCGCATGGTCTCCACGCTGCGGCGCGTACCGAATGCAAACAGGCAGAGGAACATGACCATGATGCAGCCGACGATGAAGTCGTCTGATATCATCGGCGTCTGGTGCTGCACGCCGCGGCTGGAGCGGATGGCGGCGTGCGCGTCCGCGGCGAACGCGCCTGCCACGCCACTGAGCGCGAGCGCCCATGAGGTCGCGCGGCGCGTCGCAATCGCAGCTGTGGCCATCCCGTCAAGGCCCCTCGCCAGCCACGGGCCGCCGTGAACGCGACAGTGGCGAAAAGTTGAAAATGAAACGTCGACGCCCAGGGGATGACTTCCGTCCGTGTCTATCTGTGCATAGGTCGCTTTTTCTGAACCGCTTTCGAGAAGTTTACCGAGCGCTCAAGGGCTGCTGCGCGCGCGTGGCGTGCGTCTGCGCTAGCACGGCGCAGGGGCACACGGGCCGAGTAGGGATTGGGGTTTTTTTCTATACAAGAAAAGGCTCTTTTCTATACAAGATATCATTATATATCATTACATATCACGTTTCTATCATTGTGTATCATTATGTATCATTGTCGATATCATAATATATCATGTCCCTCGGCGACACATGATATAACGGTATATCATCTTTTTTTCTTCTGCTTTTAATATCATGTGCTATCATGTGCCATCTCATCTCACGTTCTTGATGATATAGCATATAGGGACCTGATACCGACACATGATATAATAATGATATATTATGATATAACGCCCAATTCGAGCCTCGACCTCCACGTCCCCGACCCTACATGATATCACATGATATCACATGATATCATGTCCCCCGACCACAGCCCACGCCCCCGGAACACAAACTGTGATATCACGATATATCATGTGATATCGTGATTCATGATACCACATGATATATCGTGATACACGTCACCACTCGAGCGCGGCCACGCCGCCGTCGCCGCAGAGGCTGC